>ERZ1090868.214-NODE-214-length-31931-cov-33.158332_pt1 | contig 31931 bp, 30 predicted proteins | sample MGYA00478475_ERZ1090868 | MGnify/ENA primary metagenome ERZ1090868 (study PRJEB33644, sample SAMEA5815747) | chicken gut metagenome | biome: Chicken; feature: Gastrointestinal Tract; material: Caecum | place: Ireland | collected 2019-01-01 | study: A study of the...
ATCTACACTTATGCGATCGTCGGCAGCGTCAGATGTGTATAAGAGACAGATCGTGCGTATATTAAACTATAATATGAGCAAGTTATTTATAAAAATTAATAGTGTATATATTTAAAAAACACATATTAATAACATAACATTGATGATCTATTGGAAATAAAACGCGGAGTAGATTGAATAATTTGTTTCAAAAGAATAATGAGATAATTCATTTTTCTAAATGAGAAGTGAAGAAAGGAGAAGTATAAATTTCTGTGGAGCTAGAGATAATATAGCTTTATCCGTGTTTTATACATTTGGGAGATATGCTATTTAACAAACATGCTGAAACTAAGCAACGTTTTGGAATCCGTAAGTTAACTATTGGTGCAACTTCGGTTTTGTTATCTACTTTATTTTTGACTATTAATAATAGTCAAAAAGCTCAAGCCGCAACAGCTGAAAATGGTTCTAGTACTAGTAACAATAGCAATCTAGGACAAGAAGATAGTAAAACCGCAAGTGAGCAGAATGTAACTGACCAAAACACAGACAATACTCAAAATCCTTCAACAAATCAAAATCGGGGGGGTACAACTGATACTAATAACACAGTAGTTGTTGTACCTTCACATTTGGCTGAAAAAATTACACAAGCTACTGAAACTGCTAATCTAGATATAAAGAAAAATGAAACAGCATCTAATAAAGAAGTTACTGGCCAAACTTCAAAAGATGATGCGCAAAACAAGTTAGCAGATGAAAATAAACTAGTAGCTAAAAAAGCAACTGCAGTTAACATGAAGTTTGCCGTACGGCTAGCTGCAAGAACGTCAACTCCAGTCTTATCGCAAGATAGCCATGATAAGAATATGAATCTTTCGATCAACAGTCCTGAATTATCTAATAAAACTTATGATCCTGAGGTTATCACATTAAATGCAACTAATGTTCATGCTGGTGATAAGATTGTTATCAAGGTAAAAAAGGGATCAGCTTATAATTTAAATAATGAAAACCTGCCAATTGGTAATGTTAATGCTTATGATAAAGGTGACTATCGAGTATATGAATTAAACATTACTGCTAGCGGAAAATTTGCATATAAAATTACTGCTAAGAAAAAAAGTAACTATGATGGTCAGCCGGCACCTATGCCAGATACAGGTGTGACCGATAAAGATATCCAGTGGTCAATTAATGGCCAAGCTCAAGCATCATTATCTTTTAAGCAAACTATTATTCCTCAACTAACAGCAGATACGGTATATATTGCTAATTCATATGGTGCAAGCTATGGCGCGGTAAGTAATACAATAAAAAAAGTTATTCCTAACCAAGACTATAACTTTGTTTATAAGATGACAGAAAGCAACGGTATTATACATGATGGCAGTCATGCATCAAATAATATTCATAGTGCAGTTAACTATGGTTCAACTATTACTATTCCGGTTCCTGAAAATTTCTTACTAAACCATGATGCAACAATTAAGGCAAATACCGAGTTAGGTCTAATTGATAAAGGAAATGCAGATTCACAAATTACCATTACGCAAGCTGGAATTGGACAAGATATTATTATTACAGTTCCTAAAGGAAGGAGCAAACAAGGGGCTGATGGGCAACAACCTTATGTATTGAATGGTAAGTTTGTTTATGATCAAAATAATTTGCCAGAGCATGATACGACAGTAGAAGCAAAAGGCAACAGCGTCATTGATCAAACTTATACTGCCGATGATCAGAAAATTCAAGCAACAGGTGGAGTATTTAAAGTAACTATAGCAGGTAAAGACTATAAGCCGCAAAGTGGTGATTTGAATCTGGGTGTTGGTGGTGCAGTTAACAACAATGAGCTTTTGTTAGATTCTAATCCTACAAATGATCCTAAAGTTGTAAATTGGTTCACATATAATAACAATAGCAATGGTATTACAGATGCAAAAATTCAGCTTGATTTGGCAGATGGATTACATGTAACTGGAATAAAAACACCAAAAGATTTAGGCACAATATACAATAATATTGGTAATATCAAGAGCTATACATACGAAATAACTTTGACTAATGGAAAAAAAGTTACTGGTACTGTGACTGCAGGCGAAACTGTTTCCTCAACTGATAATGTCGGTATTAGAAGTATTATCTTTATACCTGATACTAAAACTATTGGTAGAAATACTAAAACAGATGGTCTTCCAAATGTTGGTAAAATTTCAGATCAAACCGCCAATTTATCACAGAATCTGTTTATTGCTTATGGTAATTTAAATGATACTTATGATGATGGTACTACTAAAGTAAAAGTAGATGATAAATTAACCTCTTCAATTACTATATTTGGGAGCAATTTTAAATCAAAACCAGATGGAACTAAAGTTGTGTCATACACAGCTAGTGGTACACAAACTATAATTGATTCTTCAAAATTTACTGCATCTCTAGGAACTTGGACTCATCAGCCTCATACTAATCCAGGACAGCAAAATGCAGGTGAAATTGCATTAAGTGGTGGAGGCAGTGGCAATTATAGCTATATTTATGAACCAATCTTTTACTATGTTGTTCCAGGCAATGCTGTTTTTAGTGGAAATTCTGTTGATCGTTTAAATAAAAATGGTAATCAAAGTCCTTCCCCAATTGTTACCTCTTATTTGGTTAATGGTCATCAAATAGTTAAGGTTGACTATACGGGAACAAATTATCAATATAATACCGCAACAGGAGCTAACGACTCACTTCACTTAGATAATGTAAATAATCAAATAGGTAAAACTTTACCTTGGGAAGTATATATATAGTAAAAATATTAAAATTGTAACTAGTGGGGCCAAGGGACAATTCTTAACTGCTTCAGATGCTGAAAAATCTGGCTCAAGTTTAAAATTAGATCCTAACAAGTTCTACTATATAGGTGGAGGTAATTGGACTACTGCTACAGCTTCAGCGATGGTAATGGCTGATTCTGCTAACGGTAATAAGAATAATGGGTTATATTTCCAACAGGCTAGTTCAGATGATAAAGGCACAAATCAAATGAGCTTTAGGGTTAATGTTGTTAACTATGACACACAAAGTGATTTACGTGATGCAGTTGGTTTTGTTAATTTACCAACTATAGGCTATAACAATTCTACTTTGAATTTTTCATTAAGTGGTCCAGTTGATGCTAATGATCAAACAGTTTTATATTCAACTACTACAACTGATTTGCCAATTGGTGTAGGTACCGCGACTCCATCAACTGATAATTTCTTAACTGAAGAACAAGTAAAAGAAAAAATTGCTAAAGGTGAAATGTCATGGTCTGATATTAAGTCAATCGCTATTAAATATGATACAGTTAAAGCAAATACTGCAACTAAAGATATTTATATCCATGGTATTGATAAAAATATTGCGCAAGATGCTGGAAAAGTAGGTAAGCTTGCTTGGGGACTATATGGTGGTAATGGGATGTCGCCACTAGTTAACAAGAATGCTTCTACGATCACAGTATCAGGCACTTCCACTATAGATGTCCGTCTTCATTACAAAGATCCTGATGAAAAAGATCAATATATTAATGTACCGTCAATGTCAAAAACATATAAAGATAATGACAATCACCATCCAATGAACGAATCTGATTTTAGTCAAAGTATTCCGACTGAGTTGATTCCTAAAGGATATGAACTAGTTTTAAAAGATGGTCAAGCCGTTAAATCAATCATTAATAATGGCGGCAAGACCTGGACTACTGATGCACCAGATGGTTCAGCTCAATTTGGTAAAACAGTTATCTACAACTTTGATCATGATACCGTTCAATTTGAATTAACACCAAAGATTGACAAAGCTACGCAATCTATTAAACATGTAGTTCACTTTGTTACTAATGATTCAAGTGCATATCAGCTTTTTGATGATCAAGCCGTAGATGTTACAGTAACGCAAGCTACTAATGAAGTAACTGTTCAAAAGACTTATGCTGCTTCATACATGAAAGATGGAAAAGAAGTTGGTTTATCAGTAACACAACTTGATGATGGTCAGATTTCTATTACATTCCCAGCAGCAACTATTCCAAGCTCTAAAGAATATTACGTAGTAGATAATACTGAAGATCAAGCTAGTGCATTGACTCATACTTTTACTTTTACTGCAAATAGTAATTCAACTATTGAAAACTTTGTCAAATACGCACCAGTCAAGCAAGAATTGCAGGTGCAAGTTTACGATGACGATTCTAAAAAAGCCTTAGATACCAAAGATACTGGCGCTACAGTTGACTTTATTGGTAACTCTAATGCAGCATTCCCAAGTGACTTGCAAACTAACCTTAATAAGCTTAAGACTTACTATGAAGCTAAGCACTATATCGTAACTTTACCATTAGCTAGTGGCAGTTTTGATGATACTGATAATGGCCCAGGTAAAGACAAGAAAGTTCAAGTAATTGAAGTTCACTTAACTCACGCTAAAGATGTTAAGACTGAACAGGTTAATGCTGTTAGAAATGTCACTTACTCTGGTGCTGGTGATTTAACACCAGCTGAAAATACTGATACTGCCCAAAATGTATTTAGCAGAACAGTTACAACTGATTTAGTAACTAATATAGATACTAAGTCGCAGTGGACTGGTTCACATACTTTTGCCGGAATTAAGACACCATCAGTTGCAGGCTATCACGCAGATAAAGCAGTTGCAGGTAATATTGAAGTTACAGCTGATAGCTTAAATAAAGCAGATGAAGCTACTTTAGCTGAATTGATGAAGAACGGTGTGGTTGTTTCATATCATGTTACTTATGCACCAGATCATCAAGAACTAAAGATTAGCGTTCATGACGATACTACTGATAGCGAATTAAGCCCAGTAACTGCTCAAAGTGAACTTAAAAAGCATGGCACTACTATAGCAATCAGTGCAGATGGTCATACTGATGAACCTACTCCAGCTGACTTTAGTAATAATATTGATAAGCTGAAAAAGTACTATGAATCAAAGGGCTACAAGATTGTTTCAACTAGTGAAGTCCCAGCTAAGTTTGATAATACTTCTAATGGCGATAGTCTGACCGATAAGACCCCACAATATGTTGATATACATCTTGAACATGCGCTTAAACTTGAAAAAGAAAGTAAAGAAATTACTCGTACAATTAACTTCTATGATCAAGATAAGAATCAATTGATTCAAGATGCCAACAAGAATTTGCCATATTATCCACAGACTGTTACTCAAATAGTTAAGTTTGATCGCTACATTGTTCGTGATGAAGTTACTGGTCAAATTATCGGTTATGCTACACCAAGCCAAGTAACTGTTGATAGTACTGGTCAAGCGCAGCTTGTTCAAAAAGGTGATTATACTCACGCAACTGGTGAAAGCAGCGATAAAACAGCTGGATTTGTTTCACCTGCAAACTATGATAAATATAATAGTTATAACAATTATGATTTATCTAGATATGGCTATGAGGCACCTACTGATGTCGATGGCAACAGTTATTTACAAGTAGCTGCAGCAACTCCAAAGGCAACTGATAGTAATTCTGTGGTTTATGTCTACTACCGTGAAAAGGTGGTAACTGTAACTGTTGATAATCCACCAACACCAGGAACACCAATTGTTCCAGGTAGTGATGTTATATATCCAAAGAATGATTGGAACAAACAGACAGCAACCTCTGAATCTACTAGAACTATCCACTATATTTATGACAATAATACTTTTGTAAATGGTAAAAATGTAAGTGGTCAACCTGTTCCAGGCTTACATGATATTAAGCAAACTGTAACTTATGCTCAATCAGCTACAATTAACCTAGTAACCGGTGTTGTTAGCTATCAAGGTGACTGGGAGCCATACAGTTCATCAACTACTAACCAAAAAGGTGAAGTAACAACCACTAAGGATAGTGATATTTATGATGAAGTTAGTTCACCAAACTATAAGACTAATCCAGAACTTAAAGGTTATACTCCACACCAAGAAATAGTTAATGCTGCTAAGGCTACTCACGGCGCTAATGCTGGTGATGTTTTTGTTAGATATGTTGCCAATAATTCTTTAGTTCAAGTTGAATATGTCGATAAAGATACTGGTGACACTCTTAAAGTTGATAAAAAGACTGGTAAGAGTGGTGAAACATTTACTTACTCAACTGCTGATTTAATTAAAGAATATGAAAAGCAAGGCTATGAACTAGATCATGATGGGTATACCCTTAATGATGGCCATCTTAATCAGTTAACATTTGATTCATATGATGATGTTCCAGATGGTCAATACCCTGCAGAAATTAAGCAGAAGTGGACAGTTTATCTTACACATAAGAAGCTAACTGTAACTAGTGATCAACCTAAGGATTCTACTGAAAAGATCACTACACCAGATGGCTATGATCATAATTATCCAAGTGGCGTTGGTCAAAACGACTTGAACAACACAGTTAAAAGAACTATTTCCTTCATTTACACTGATAAGCCAGAACAGGCATTTCCTTCAGTTGAACAAGATGTATCTTATAGGCGTAAAGCAACTATCGACTTGGTAAAACTGGCAAAAGGTGATAAAGACGCAGTTACATACTCAAACTGGGAGCCTGCAGAAGCTGGTAAGGAAAGCTTTGACAAGAATGAAGTTAAAGTAGTTCACGGCTATGTAGCTGATTATGAAGTTGTACCTAGTCAAGATGTACCAAAGGATAAAACTGGTAAAGCTGAAAATGGTCAAAATGTTGTAGTGAGATATTCACCAGTTGGTAAGATTATTCCTGTATATAAAGGCAATACAATCCCAGGCTATCATGCAGAAATAAGTGAAGTAACCCCTGACCCTGATAATCCAGGTAAAGACCGTGAGGTAGTATATGTTAAGAATAAGCAAACTATTGACTTGACCTATGTTGATACAACAACTAATAAGACATTAACTACTCAAACTAATGTTGCTCAGGGTGATTCTGATTCCGCAATTCCAGCTAGTGTAACTGATACATTAAATGCAACTACGCAAAGCTATTTGGATAAAGGCTATGTGATTGATACTTCTAAGCCGCAAGCAACTGTTCCGGCTAACTTTGACTCAAGTAGTCAAAATCCAGATGGCACAGATACCGTACATCAAGTTGTGACAGTTTACTTAAAGCATGGTAAAGAAACTATTACTGCCAATGATCCAAAGAATCCTGGTGATCCAATTAATGAAAAGGATCCAAACGGTGCTAAATATCCACCAGAAGCTTCAAAGAGCTATTTGACTATTTCAAGTCAAAACATTGTTCACTATAAAGGAGCAGGTGAGCAAACACCTAAGGATTCAGTAGTTACAGATGATAATACTTTAACTAGAACTGTAACTATTGACAAAGTTACTGGTAAAGACAAAGTTACTGGTAAAGGCCTTGAAATTAGCGCTTGGCAAGGTGAAAAGGATTATGATGATGTAGCTACTCCAGTAGTTAAAGGCTATTTTGCCGATAAGAAGGCCGCTGGTAAAAGTAAAGTAACAACTGCTGATGTTGATCGTGCTGAAAATGGCGTGATTACTAATGAAACTACAGTAGTCTACCAACCAATGGGCAAGATTATTCCTGTTGATAAGAATGGTAATCCAATTCCAAATTCGCCAAGGCCTATCTTCAATAATGATCCGCAAGATCCAACTAAGGCTTCAAAGACTAATACTCCAGAAATTCCAGGCTATCACCTTGAAAAATCTGATGAAACGGTAATTACTCCTGATAATCCAGGTAAAGACCGTGAGGTAGTATATGTTGCTGACAATCAAAAAGTTCTTATTCAAGTTTATGACAAGGACTCTAAGACGCCTGATCAGCCACTAGATACAAGCAAGACTAATGTAACTGTAAGCTTTAATGGTGATTCGTTCACTAACTTCCCAACTAGTGCTGCTACTAGTGTAGATGATTTGATTAATTACTATAAGTCTCGCGGCTATAAGGTTGAAAACAAACCAACTGCTGAAGAACTGGCAGCTAAGTTTGATGGTGATAAGACTGTTGACCAATACTTGAAGCTGACTTTAGTTCATGATACTGAAACCATTACTGGCAAAAATCCAAAGACACCTGGTACATCAATCAATCCAGCTGATCCAGATAGTCCAAAGTACGATGATAAAAGTAGCAGCGAAAATCTAGTTGTCAAGAGTGTTGACATTATTGAATATGAAGGCGCAGGTGATAATACACCAAAGCCTTTAATTAGAAATAATGACACTACTTTAACTAGAAGTGTAACTATTGATAAGGTTACTGGTAACGTGCTCAGTACTACTGATTGGACTGGCGGAACAAATTATCCTGGTGTTGCAACTCTTAAGATTCCAGGCTACACTGCAGATCTAGAAAGCGCTGGTAAAGCTTCAATTACTCCAGCAGATTACAATGACGCAGTCAATGGTGTAATTACTCGCAAGTTTAAGGTTGTTTACACTCCTGAAAAGCAAGAATTACAATTGAAAGTTTACGACCAAGATCTTGACAAGTACTTGGGTGAAACTGATTCATTCTATGGCTTGACTGATCAAGAAGTAGGAGAAGACCCTCAAACTCGTCTTGATGAACTTAAGAAACAATTTGCCGAACGGGGCTTTGATATTGTTGAAGTACCTGAATTGGCTAAGAATTATGACAATACGGAAAATGGTACTAGCGATCAAGATAATAAACCACAAGTTTTTGTCTTAGTAGTTAAACATCATATTGAAACGGTAACACCGGATGATCCTAAGACTCCAGACGATAAGATACCAAATACCAATCAAAATTATCCTGGTGGCTTGACTGAAACAGATCTTTCAAAGACTATAACTCGTACGATCATTGTTCATATGCCAGATGGTTCAACTAAGGAAATCAAGCAAGAGGTTGTTTATACTAGAACAGCTACTGTTGATTCAGTAACCAAAGAAGTTACATACACCGATTGGACAAGTAAGAATAGTAATTGGTCTGAATATCAATCACCTGATATACCAGGTTATACCGTTGATATTGAAAAAGTAGAACTTGCTAAGGTACCAGTTGATGGCCATGATGTGACAGTAGAAATTAACTATACTGCTGATCCAGTACCTGATGAGCCAGTAAATCCAAGCAATCCTGGTAATCCGGGCACTACCACGCCAGATCAACCACAACAACCTGGTAAACCGACTGACCCAACTAAGCCTAGTGAACCGAATAAACCAAGCAATCCTGGTCGACCTACAAATCCAAACCATCCAACTAAACCAACTAAGCCGGTAACGCCTGCTAAGCCAGATCAAACTCATGATCAACATAGCAAGGTTAACGGTGAGACTGACTTAAATGGCTTTGTAGATGGTATCAGTGATGAAAAGGCTGGAGCAGTTGCGGGTGCATCTGACAATGCTCAAGCAGGAGCAAAGAAATTGCCACAAACTAGTGGTGAATCAGGCTGGCAAGCTTCTCTTCTTGGAATGGGATTGTTCTTTATCTCATTGTTTGGATTCAAGAAGAAAAAAGAAGATGAATAAAGCCACACAACTATAATTAAATAGCTGTAAAAAACGATCCTTTTAATAGGGTCGTTTTTGTGTGTAATGGCAAATATCTTAATAGTGAAAATATGTGTTATAGTATATTTGTAAGCGCATTATTGGACATGCATAAAGTGTAGATTATTGATTATTTTAAGGGATTGATAATGAACAATGAAGAAGTCAGTCTAAATGAGCACTTTATTTGGGCTCAAAAGCGGATCAAAGAACTCAATCAAGATAGGAGAACAGATATCATGGACTACGAGATGAAGATGATGGATGCCAGAATTAGCGGTCGCGAGATTGGAGAGAAGGTCGGAGAAAAAAGAGACAAAGAAATTGCAACTCGTGCAGGAGTTAAGAAGCTGATTGCTACAATTATGAAGTTCTCCACTGATAGCACCATAATTTTTGATACTGTTAAAGAACAATATGGCGAATACTTCTCTGACGATGAATTAAAGCAGTTCATCGCAGAAGCCAAAACCGATTCTCTGCGAGAAGCTTGATTGTTTCTTAAATCGCTAATTATAGAAGCGAAAAATAAAATATAAAAGTCCTACTAAATCGTGGCCTTGAAGAACCTTGATTTAATAGGACTTTTTAAATACTCAATGCTTTATAAGAATGTTACTTTGACTTATTGTAGTCAAGCCTCTATTAATCCAATATTTTAATTGTCTACTTTTTACGTCTCAGTACAAGAGGCAAAATTTACAACCTTTCTTTTTGTTTCCCATATCTAAGCGATTATCGTAACGGAAAATGGAATTATCATCCCTATAATGATGAAGGGGAAAACCGTAATCTTGCAGTCAGCGATTATCAAGCTGAGATCTACGCTCCAAAATCTTACAAAGTCGTAACAAGTGGTGAAAGTCATACCAAAGATGGTAAAACTACGGTTGTTGCTAAAGATATACGTGATTTTGTAATTGTGGCTTCTAACAAGTTTAAGGTAAGTTCTACCAAGGTAAATGGGATCAAGATCAATAATTATTATTATGCTGGTAAAAGCGCCAAGATCTATAATCAACTTGCTAAGCAGACAGCAGTGGATAGTATCAAGCTATTTACTAAAAAATATGGTCCATATCCATATTTCGAATTAGATCTTACCGAATCGCCATTTAGTAGCGATACTGGAGGTATGGAATATAGTGGCTTAGTAATGATTGCTCAAGATACTTTTGCTCGCAAAAAAGCAGCTTCTAAGAAAGATTATGACAGCGTCATTGAAAATGTTAGTCATGAAGTAGTCCATCAATGGTTCTTCAATACCGTGGGTAATGATGAATATACTGAACCTTGGCTTGACGAAGGAATGGCAGAATTCTCGGAAGATATTATCTTTGATTTATCTCCAATTAACAAGATTCCTAAGAAATATGATGAAACTGATACTGCCTATAATGGTGGAAAAAGTTTTTATTCTCTGTTGCGTTATCTAATGGGTGAAAAGAAATTCGACCAGGCTATGCGGGATTATTATCAAACCTATTATCTAAAACAAGCAACCGGTAAAGACTTTATTGCGATCATCAAAAAACATGATAATTCCAAAGCTGTCAATGATTTGATTAAGCGCTATATTTCACCGAAATATTTACAATAAGTTTTAAGTTAGTAGAGAAAATCTACTAGTTTTTTTCTATTCTTGCATTTCTTTGCTTAAATTATTACAATAAAAATTTGTAAATAAATAGCATAATTGAGGATGATGTTATAAAAATGACTAGAAAGTATTTTAAATTAGCAGGTATAGCTTATCTTGCCAGCGTTACTTTCCCGATATTGTTATTATGGCTAGCAAGATTATACCCAGCTAATGTCTTTAATGGCCTAGTAATGATTTTGATTTTGGCGATTTTAACCGGCTTAATCTTTTCAAGAGTCGATGTTACTTGGCTGATTTTAATTCTTACCACGATTGGAGCAGGATTCTTACTGTTAGGCTATGTAGTAATGCCAGTTAAGGAAAAATTTTTATTATTGATTGCTTATCCCATTGAGGCTAGTTTGGTTACCGTCATTAGACAGCACATCATTCGCTGGAGCTTTTTTACCAATCGCAATGACGAAATTCGGTATTATAATTCGCTTTATGACCGGAGGTTAAAGCTAAAGACTTTCGATAGTGCGGAAAAATTTTATCAGAATGAACTACATAAAATTGAGCAGCATCCCGAACTCGATTTATGGTCCAACGTTCAAATTGTGAGTTGGGATCAACATAAGCAGTATGCGGAAGCTCATCCTAATAGTCATGATCGGATCCTGAAGCAGATTACTAAAGTTTTGAAAAATAATCGACTTAAGGGGGAGTTTATTTACTTTATGGGAGATGCGACTTTTTTGATAATTTCGCCAGAAATCCCCAATGAATTAGTAAAAAAGGTCAATCACATCGTTGATACAAAATTAAGCGAGTTAGAGTTGCCGATTCCTGTTTCGCTAAAACATGCGAGTGTCTATATTAATGTCGATAATAGTGATAGATTTCCTGATTTGATAGCTGTAATTCGTTTTTTGCGTCGTGAATTGGAAACTGAAATTGTGACTGAATACATAAAGGAAAGATAGCAAAATGAACTGGTTTTATTATTTGTCCGTGATTATTTCTGTAATCTTTGCAATTGCATTTTTAGTGATTTTTTTCTGTGCTTATAAAATTTATGGCAATATCGAACAGGCATTAATGAAGAGTCAGAAAGGAGAATTGGATGACTGAAGGCTTTCAGATACTAACCTTGATTTCAATTTGGTTATCGATTCTATTTTCGTTAGTTACGCTTTGGGGCGGGGTGCTTTTTTGGTTAAAACACAGTAAAGAAATTGCTAAAATTACACCACTTGAGTATTATCCTACCGTTTCTATTGTTGTACCGGCTCATAATGAAGAAGCTGTTATTCAAAAAACTAGCAAAGCAATTCTGAACTTGAATTATCCAGAAGATAAAGTCGAAATTTTGATTTTTGCTGATAATTGCACTGATCGAACAGCGGAATTGGCTGAAGCCATTGGCAATCGGACTGAATATCAGAAACGACAGTTTAAAGTGATCAGAAGAACTGGTGAAGGCGGAAAATCTGGTGTCTTAAACGATGCGCTTAAGATGATCCACGGCGACTACTTATGCGTTTATGATGCCGATGCGATGCCTGAAGAAAATGCCTTGTATTTCTTGATCAAAAAGGTATTGGAAGATCCAGAACGTTATGTGGCTAGCTTTGGACGGAATAAGACGCGGAATGCAAAGCAAAACTTTTTGACTAGCTGTATAAACTTGGAAATTGTGGTAACGCATCGAATTCAGCACTGCGGAGTTTGGCAATTATTCAAAATTGGGCGCATTCCGGGCACTAACTTTGTGATTAAGACGGCTTTTTTAAAAGAGTTAGGTGGTTTTCGTTCTGGTGCTTTAACTGAAGATACTGATTTGTCATTTACGATTTTGGGCACTGGTAAATTAATTGCCCTAGCTCATAATTCTGAAGCCTTTCAACAAGAACCAGAGAAGCTAAAGGACTATTATTATCAACGCTTGCGGTGGGCTAAAGGTAATTACGAAGTAGTAATTAACAATTTTCGGCATTTATTTGACCATAGTAATTGGCGGGTCAAACTTGAAACTTTTTATATGTCCAGTATCTTTTTCTGGTTTAATGCAGCAGTAGTCTTATCAGATATCTTTTTCATTGTTAATCTGATTTTTGCAGTAATAAAAATTTGGGTACCAACAGTTGAGATGCCATTTACTTTTACTGCTGGAAATCTATTGCTCAGTCAAGTATTACTTTTTAATTGGTTATTGATGATTCTACTCTATGTACTCCAAATCAGTGTGGCTGCCAGTACACAATTTGGTCAGGTTACAACTAGACAACTTTGGCTTGCTGTGGCATCATATTTTACATACTCACAGCTGTTTATCATTATATCGATTAATGCGGTTTGGTCAGCAATTGCTGACAGACTTTTCCATCGCAAAGCAACGAAGTGGGTAAAAACAAAGAGGTTTACAGATTGATGTTAAAAAACAAAAACAGGATTACCCCAATTTTGATCTTACTGACTATTGGACTTTTTATCGCGATCATGTTTTATGTCCGTGGTAGCAACAACCGCACGTTGTATCGCAATTTGTACCGCCAATGGGAGGAAGACTATGTGGTTGAAGAAAGTGATGGAAAAACTTGGATAAAAGCTGCACCACGCACAAGCTTGTCTGAAGGTCAAGGCTATGGCATGTTGATTTCTGCTATGGCTGGTGAAAAGGGGTGGGCTAAAAAAGAAGATTTTCAACGGTTATATCGGTTTTACCTGGCTAATCGGTTGACTATCGATGATCAACAAACTGAATTAATGTCATGGAAGCAAGTGGATAAAAAAGTTTATTCTACTAATGCAACTGATGGCGATTTATACATTGCAGAAAGTTTGATTAAAGCGGGAAAACTCTGGAACGAACCCAAATACTTGCAGCAGGCTAAGCTATTATTAGCTGATATTTTACGTTACGATTATAATTCGGCTACTCAGACGCTGACTGTTGGTGATTGGGCTAATAAGAAATCGAAGTATTATTACTTAATGCGAACCTCTGACGTGTTACCGACGTACTTTGATGATTTTTATCAGTTGACTGGTAATTCTCAATGGTTAACGATCAAGAAGGTAATGCTGACAAAACTATATCAATTGAGCAAGCAACATTCTTCTGGCTTAGTTCCAGATTTTGCTTGGATTAGTAAAAAAGGTGTTAGACCAGCTAAAGCTAATGAAGTAGCTGGAAAAAACGATGGTGATTATTCTGGCAATGCTTGTCGCGTACCATTATTTTTAGCTACTAGCAAAGATGCACGAGCAAAAAAAATTGTTACTAAAATGTTACGCTTTTTCAGCAAGCAAAAACAAGTGACTGCTGGCTATCAATTGAATGGTAAAGCGTTAAACAATTATGCTTCACCGAGTATTAGTGCTCCGATCTTTTTTGCAGTGCAACAATTAAAGAAACCGGAATTTGATAATTTATTTGTTTCACAACAGTATGTTTTTACTAATCGTTTGACTGATACGAATTATTACGATGCAGCATTAATTACATTGGTCGCTATGATGGAATAGTTTTTTTTATAAAGAAACAGTATCTTTTAGTAATTATAGTTGAAAGATACTGTTTTTAGAGACTGTAAAATAGTTTGTGTAAGGATGGACGATTCCTTAAATTTTATTCCCTAAACATTAGAAAAAGGAGCTCCTTTCTCGTATGATTGGTTTGAACAAAAAACAACATACAGAAAGAGGAACTCCTTCATGAATGATTTTACCAAAAATATTGCTCAAGCTATATTCGATCAAGACAAAAAAATAAAAACAGTGAAAAAAATATGACTCCTGGATTTAAAATTGAAGTGCAACACTAAGTGTTAAACAAAAAGGCCATGAAGACCTAAACTTGAAGTGACGAAAAATCAAGAAAGGAAGATCTTCATGACCAACTCAAATTCTAGCATTTCTAAACACTATCATCAATTAACTAGCGTACAACGTGGTCAGATTCAGGCAATGCTGGATTCTGGCATAACTTCCCGTACTGTCATCGCTCAAGAAGTTGGCTGTCATAAATCGACAATCAGTCGCGAAATCAAACGCGGAAGCGTCCTGCAAAGAGACAGCAGCTATTTGTTGTATGAGCACTATTACGCTGATACTGCACAGATTTATTATGAGAAGCGTCGCAAAAACTGCTATCAGCGCAATCCATTGAAGCATTATGCTGTCTTTTTAAGAATGCTCTCAAGACGCTTCAAAGCTAAATTTGATGCCACCAGCATTGATGAATTCGTTGGTGAATTCAAAAGGACTATGCCAGGCTACCCTTGTCCCAGCACGCCTACTGTCTATCGTTATGTTCAACAGGCAACCAATGCCATTAACCACAAATATCGCCGAATCCTCCAATATCAGACAGCAGAAGAACTCTTCAAGCAATATATTTCTTCATAGCCTAACTGTTGCACTTAATTTGACAATTCAGGAAGAATTAATTATCATATTTCCCGCAAAAAAGTTGTTATGCAAAATTATCCTATCAAAGAAACGGGAGCTACCTACTTGCTAAAGCCATATGAGCTACTAGTAGAAAAAACTTATAATTAGACCTTTGAGTCACCAAGCCTATTAGTGCTTCGGTGGCTTTTTACTTGTGTGTCGGGCATGACATTTCATCTAATCCAATGAAAGTTTGGATCACGGGTAGTTGTCGCCAAGTGTAGTGAACCACAAGCTAGTAACAGTGATGTTATGGATGGAGGAAGTGGCTAGCGAGTTTTCCTAGCCTACGTACAGAAACCTGGTTAGGCCAAATGGCGGATAAGGCTGCGATACAAGTCGAAGTCCAACAGGCAATCGCTCAAGTACTAATGAGGATCTATGATCCTCACTTTAGCGAGCATAGCTATGGCTTTAGACCAAATCGCAGTGCGCATGATGCCATTGAACAAGTATTGGAATATCTTGATGATGGATATCAATGGGTAATTGATTTAGATATTGAGAAATATTTTGACACGGTCAATCATGATAAATTAATTTCAATAATTAGAGAACGAGTAAATGACAGAACCACCCTCCACTTGATCCGGGCATTCTTAAAAGCCGGTATCATGGAAGATGGTTTGGTTAAGCCCTATAAGATTGGCGTGCCGCAAGGCGGACCGCTTTCGCCAATCCTGTCCAAGCTTTATAACAAGATTAGAGAGCTTCTTTGTCGCAGGAAAGCAGCTGCTCAACCTCTATCGTTAGTCTTTACTAAGGTAAATCAAGTAGTCAGAGGTTGGATTAACTACTTTAAAAGCAAAGCGGATCGGCCAGGCTTGGTCGATCCGCTAGAATACTATTTATCTCGTAGATGATTACAAACGTAGCGCCGGATACGGAACCGTACGTCCGGTGCAATGAGAGGGGCGAGAATTAATCTCCCTCTACTCTATTACTTTATTTGTTTATTTAGCGAAATCATTTCTAATAGACTCTGAGCAGTAGAGGAACCTTCATTGCCAGCTTTTAAGCCGGATCGTTGCAAGGCTTGATCAATATTCTCAGTGGTTAAAATACCAAAAGTTATTGGGACTTCTGCTTTAAGATTCATCTGCATAATTGCGTTTGTAACATTCTGAATAATCATGCTGTAATGATCAGTCTCACCTTTAATGACAGCGCCTAAAGTCATAATACCATCGTAGTTATTTGAATTGAGAAGCTTATTAGCAGTAAAACCAATTTCAAAAGCACCTGGGACCCAATAGATATCGATCTGATCTTCAAGTACTCCAAATTGTTTTAAGCTAGCAATAGCACCATCAACTAAATGATGGGTAACAATTTCGTTAAACTTAGATGCGACGATTGCGATATGATAATTATTGTTTTTAAAATTTCCTTCGTAAATATTCATTTCTGTGTTCCTTACTATAATGCTCCTAATAAATGATGGAATTTATCTCGTTTGGTTTCTAAATAGTCATGATTTACCTCGTTAGCAGGAATCTCCAAGGGAATTCTTTTTTCAATAGTAATACCGTTATTTTCTAATTGATCAATTTTATCAGGATTATTAGTAAGCAAATTGATATGACTAATACCTAGATCCTTTAAAATCTTGGCAGCAATAATATAATTTCGTTCATCTGGCTTAAAACCTAAAATTTCATTTGCTTTATAAGTGTCATAACCTTGGTCCTGTAAACCATAAGCTTTTAATTTGTTAATTAATCCAATTCCGCGTCCTTCTTGTCGTAAATAAAGAATTATGCCACTACCATTTTTATTAATTTGCTTCATAGCAGTATGTAATTGATCACCGCAATCGCAGCGCATGGAGCCAAACGTATCACCAGTGAGACATTCGGAATGAAGCCGTACTAAGACTGGCTTTTTAGGATCAATCTTTCCTTTAATAATAGCTAAGTTTTCATTGGCGAAAGCCTTAATTTTGAAATTGCCATATTTAGTAGGAAGGTTTACAAATTCTGAGCGTTTACTCACAGGACTATTAATATATTCTTGTAGTTCTGCAATTGTTAAAAATGGTAAGTGATATTCTTTAGCAATTTCTTTCAGTTGGGGACGACGAGCCATATGGCCATCAGCTTTCATAACTTCACAAATATATGCAACTTCTGGTTCGCCAGCAAGATGAGCTAAGGCAATAGAAGCTTCTGTGTGACCATTACGATTCTTGATTTGATCATCTTTAGCGACTAATGGAAAACAGTGACCTGGTCTAAAGAAGTCTTCTGGCTTGGAAGTAGGATCAGCAATTGCCTTGATAGTTGCCGCACGATCATAAGCAGAAATACCAGTAGTGGTGGTTTTGTAATCAACACTGATTGTAAAAGCTGTACCGTATGGATCAGTATTATTTTGTTCCATTTGGTAGAAATTTAAACGTTGGGCAATTGTTTTGCTTACAGGGGTGCAAAGTAAGCCACGAGCATGTTTGGTCATAAAGTTAACATTTTCAGGAGTAACTTTAGACCCTAAGCCGATCATATCACCTTCAGATTCACGATCTTCATCATCAGCAACAATCACTAAACCACCATTTTTCATCCATTGAATTGCATTTTGAATTTTTCTAACATCCATTTTAATTTCTCTTTTCTAAATTTTTTGCAACATATTTTCCGATAATGTCGGTTTCCAAATTTACTTCATCATTTATCTGTAAGTTGGCTAAATTAGTTTCGTCTTGAGTATGTGGAATTAGACCTACCGAAAAACTGTTATCTTTAACATCCATCACTGTTAATGAAACGCCATTTAAAGCAATACTACCTTGAGGTACGATCTGTGTTGATAATCGGGCAGGAAACTTAAACCAAATTTCAATTGCATTTTCATTCTGTGCTATTTTAGTAACTGTTGCCAAATCATCGATATGTCCCGTAACAAGATGACCTTCTAAACGTTGACCGACTTCTAATGAACGCTCAACGTTAAGTTGATCACCGTTATGCAAATTCTTAAAAACAGTTTTCTTATAAGTCTGAGGCATCATGGTTACAACAAAACTAGTTTCAGTAAAACTTTCAACCGTCAAACAAGTCCCATTAATTGCAATTGAATCACCGACCGTTAGCTCATTAGTAAAGTCTGCAGGGCACGAAACGGTTAGCTTAATTGTTTGCTTGTGTTTATCAATTTTTTTAATATGAGCATCCCCGCGAACTAGACCACTAAACATGTTTTAATTCACCTGCAATTCGTTCATTGTTGCCAAAGGCTGTTTTTTTAACATTTGTTAAAGGGACAGTTTCGTTTGGTACTAAACCTGTTACGCCTTCATCTCCAAGAAAGATCGGCGCCGTATATTTAATTACTTCATTAACAAAAATTTCATTCATAATTGCTTTTTCCAAAGTAGGGCCACCTTCTACATAAACTGACTGGATTTCTTTTGTACTCAAATAATCAAATACTTCTTGGATCTTGTTTGTTGCTAAATGAATAATTTTGATTTTAGAATTAGTAAAGTTGTTTTTAGACATTTGCTTATTTTGAGTGAAAATCCAAGTGGGATTTGTATCACTTAATAAGCGAAGTCGTAAATGATTTAACAGCCGTCCGCGACGATCAATGATAATACGGATTGGCGGATAGTCACTTTTGACATTAGTTCTTAAAATAGGGTCATCAATGATAGCAGTCGAAGAACCAATCATAATTGCTTGATAATCAGCACGTTCAGAATGAACTTGCTGATACACTGCTTGATTAGTGATTGGAGTTCGCTGGCCGCGCATTGCAACTTTATTATCTAAACTAGTTGCTTCTTTGACTGTGATCCAGGGAAACCCATATTGGTAAAAATAGCTGTAGAACTTATTAAGTTTACTTGCGTCATCAGCTAAAACACCAGTAGTTACTTGAATCCCATTCTTTTGTAGTTGGGCAATTCCTTTTCCAGTAACCAGTTTGTGTGGATCGATTTGTCCAACTACAACACGTTTAATCCCACTTTTGATAATTAAATCTGAGCAGGGAGGCTGTTTACCATAATGGTTGCATGGCTCAAGGGTGACATAGAGAGTTGAATTAAATAATTGTTCTGGGGTTAATTTTGAAATGGCATCGCGTTCTGCATGATTTTGTCCATAATGGTGATGATAGCCAGTAGCTAAGACTTGACCGTTTTTAACAATTACGGCACCAACCATAGGATTTTTCCATGTTTGATAGCGACCTTTTTTAGCTTCTTCTAAAGCTAAATTCATATAAAAATTATCTTTTTCCATTAAAATCACTTCCTCGTAGAGCAAAAAAGAACCTCGAGTATTCTCGAGGTTCAGTAATAATATTCAAAGTCAAATAATCAAAGTAAATGCAAATAAGCGTTACTTATTGGTTATCATTCTTCTATCATCTAGACTATACTATCGGTACCGATTATCGGATTCCACCGCTTTCGCGGGTTGCGGACTTCACCGCCGGTCAGGAATTTCACCTTGCCTCGAAGAACATTTATTTAATTCAACTTTATCGTAAAACTGAACTAGCTAAATGTCAATAATTAATTTAAGCGGTTACAAACAAAAACAGATTAAATAAGGGAGCGATCGGACATCAAGCTGCAAAGATGATGAAGAAGTCGATTAATGCACGCAATCGCATGGATAAAAAGATTGCAGAAAAAGAAGGAATGCTAAAGAATATTGAAAAAGTTCCTACTCTGACTATGAATTTTCAGGCAGATTATCATCGTGAGATTTTGCAACTTAATGATCTTAGCTTGCAACTAAAAAATAGTAGAGAATTATTTAAAAACTTGACTTTGTCTCTGAATAATCATGAGATTATTGCTGTTGAAGGCAAAAATGGTTCTGGAAAGTCAACATTAATTAAGTATTTACTGGGTATCTCTCAAAATCTAATTGCCAAAGGTAGCTATGAGCTGATCGAAAATTTGAAGATCTCGTATTTACCACAAGAATTTGTAATGTATAGCGGGTCATTAAAAGACTTTGCTAAAAAATATTATTTGTCTTATGAAGCTTTGTTGAGCAATCTTAAGAAAATGGGATTTGCGCGTGCTGATTTTACAACTAGAATTGAAAAAATGAGTATGGGACAACAGAAACGAGTAGCTTTGGCTAAGTCATTGACAGAACCTGCTAATTTATATTTATGGGATGAGCCAGCAAATTATTTAGATGTATTCAATCAAGATCAATTAATTAAGCTTCTTAAGAGTGTGAAGCCAACGATGTTACTAATTGAGCATGATCCTTACTTCATTACATCGGTAGCTGATCAGCAGATTAAATTAACAAATTAACTAGATATTTCTATAAAATAATCTTATTAGGAAAAGTAAAATTATAAGATATATTGGTTGGAAAGTTCAATTATCATAGGCATAATAAGCTATAGAGGTGATAAACATGAAGAATGAATTTTGTCACGATGAAATGAAATGTCAGAAAAATTGTCCTTGTGCAGATAAGGATGGCATTTGCCACTGCAAAATGGTAAATAGTAAAGAATGTGTTTGCAAGAGTCATTGTAAGGAACAAGAAAAGTAACAAAAGAGCGCCAGTAGATTTAGTTTAAGTTTACTGGCGCTCTTTTAAATAAAAATCACATAATTTTGTTGCGTTTAACTGGAAAAAGAAATGAAATAACTGGAACTATTAGATAAAGAATCATTGCTAGTTTTGCATTGAATAATGACAGAATGATCAATATTACATTTAAAAATAAAGTAACCGTCATTTTTCTAATAAAGGAGCGGCTAATAATAATTCGCATGATTTGGGAATAGCGCGCAGTATTTTTAGCACCAAAATATTGAATTAGATATTCTAAGATTTTGGCAATTAAAAAAACAATTCCAAAGTTAGCTACAGCGAAAGAAGAGTTTTCAGCCATAATCCATTTAGTCATGACTGGCAGAAGTGATAAATCCGCTAGAAAAAAGAAGTCTAGAATGGCAATCGCTTTTGAAGGCTTGAAAATATAGTATGAAAAAGATAAATGCAGATCATACCAGAAGTCTGCCACAATAAAAAAGGTGATTAGAAAGACAGCAATATTGCTAATGAATTGCTGATAATGAATTTCATGCAGAGCAGGTTGAATTTCTAAAACAATAATTGTAATAATAATGGCCATCACTCCATCGTTAAAGGCTTGTAGATGTTCACGTAGGCTTTCAGGTTCTTTCTTTTGGGCCTCAGCTAATTCTTTTTTGACATTTTTTAATTTATCTTTTTCTTGGTCTGAGAACTGATTAAAATTGTGTCTTCTGGGATTTCGTGGCATGGCTATTCCTCCAATTAAATTAATTTATTAATCAATAATTACTTTAGCATAATTTTTCACAATCAAGCTAAAAATTGATTCTTACAAATTAATATCATAATTTGCTTTTTGGACAAATATAAAGCATGATAGACAGTAATCAAATATTAGGGGGGGATTAGTTTGAAAAAAATAATAGCTAAGCCTGTTGGAATGTTTGAATTATTCTATGATTTAGTTTTCGTATACGCAATTTCTCGAATTACTGCAATGATTCATCATCCTGTTAATGGCAGTATTCCTTTAGTTACTTTTCTTCAATTTTTATTGGTTGTAATTGTAGTAATGCAAATTTGGCTTTATCAAGTTATCTATTTTAACCGATATAGCAAAAATCAATTTTTAGATATTGGCGGTTTAGTTTTAAATATGTTTGTAGCAGTTTATCTGGCTAACAATATTAATACTGAATGTCGATTTAGTATTCGTAATCTGTTAACATTGCTACTAATTTTTGCACTAGGAGTAAGTTACTTATGGGTTGTGATAAAATCTAAAATAGGTATTTCAATCTGCCTATTAATTTGGAATTTGTTATTTTTCTTAGAATTTTATATTAAAGGCAATAAAAATGAATTCAGATGATCAATTTATCAAGTGGGCGACAGATTTGCCAAGTTTAGCTCAAGCAGGATTGCATTATGGTCATGATGTATTTGATCGTGAGCGCTATGAAAAAATCCGTAAAATTGCAGGCGAAATGATGGCAGCTAAGACGGGTCTGCCTAAAGAACAAATTAAAACACTCTTTTTGGGTGATGAGGGCTATCAAACACCTAAGATTGATACGCGAGCAGCAATTTTTAAGGATAATAAAATTTTGCTTGTCCGTGAAAAAATGACTCAGGAATGGTCATTGCCAGGCGGCTGGAATGATTATGACCAAACTACAGCACAAAATTGTGTTAAAGAGGCATATGAAGAAGCAGGTAGAGTAGTTAGACCCGTCAAAATTATTGCAGTTCAAGATCGTAATCATCATAATAAACCAATTTTGGCCACCAACATTACGAAGGTATTTTACTTATGCAAAGAAATTAGTGGTGAATTTAAGCCGAACGATGAAACTGATGCTTGTGATTATTTTGCATTAGATAATTTACCGAAGCTTTCACTTGGGCGAAATACTGAGGAACAAATTACCATGTGTTTTGCGGCAAATAATGATCCTAATTGGCAGACTCAATTTGAATAGAAAATTTGAAAAATAAATAAAAAAGTTGTTGACAACGATTATATTTTGATTAAAATAATTATTAACAAATTTAATAAATCTGAAAAAAAGAGAAAGAAGAGTAATTTAGACTTAATTTACAGCGAGTCTCGTTAGGTGTGAGGAGATAAATCCTAAGTTTAAATGAAAATCACTTTCGAGTTCTATTTCTTAACTTAAAGTAAGAGGTAGTGGGAGCACCCATTATAGTGCCTACGTATCGTCAAGTAATTGACTGTACGTGAAAGGTATTGCTAGCAATAGTGATATAAATAAAGGGTGGTACCACGCTCAAAGCGTCCCTCAGTTGCAATTTGCAGCTGAGGGTCTTTTTTGTTTATCAGGGATGTTTTGGAGGAGAGAAAATGACAGATCATACATCGAAAAAACTTACATGGAAAAATTATCTCGTTGTTGCTTCCTTGCTGTTTGGATTATTTTTTGGGGCTGGTAACCTAATCTTTCCATTACATTTAGGACAACTAGCTGGAGCAAATTGGGAAACAGCTGCAGTTGGCTTTTTGATCACAGGGGTTTTATTATCATTATTATCTGTATTAGCAGTAGCAATTACTCATGCAGCCGGAGTATACGACATCGGTAAGCCGCTGGGTGCCGGATTTGCAGTAGTATTTATGGTTTTAATCCATGCCACAATCGGACCATTGTTTGGTACCCCAAGAACTGCAACCGTTTCTTTCACAGTTGGTATTGCACCATTTATGCCGAAGAATATGCAAAGTTCCGCTTTACTTGTTTTCTCAGCTTTATTCTTTTTAGCTGCTTTTGCTTTTTCTTATCATCAAAATAATATCTTGTCTAACGTTGGTAAGGTATTAAATCCATTATTCTTGGCATTATTATTCCTAGTGTTTCTTGTAGCTTTTGCTCGTCCGTTGGGTAATCCACAGACTGCAGCAGTAACTGCTGCTTATAAGCATGGAGCATTAGTAAATGGCTTCTTAGAGGGTTATAACACAATGGATGCCTTAGCAGGCTTAGCCTTTGGGGTTACGGTTGTTACAGCTGTTCGTGGCATGGGACAAAAAGATGCTAAAAGTGTTTCAAAAGTTGTTGCTAAATCAGGTGTCTTGGCCGTTTTAGCAATCGGTTTTATCTACTTGTTATTGATCTTAATGGGTGCAATGTCTCTCGGACGCTTTGCAGTTTCTGATAACGGTGGGGTAGCCTTTAACCAAATCGTTAACGTTTATGGCGGTGTCTTTGGTCAAGCTTTACTTGCATTCTTATTGACAGTTACCTGTTTGACTACTGCAGTTGGTTTGGTTGCTGCTTTTGCGCAAGACTTTCATAAGCATTTTCCTAAGGTAAGTTACCACGTTTGGTTAGCACTTAGTTGCTTGGCATCATTCTTAGCCGCTAACTTTGGTTTGGATCAAATCATTTCATGGTCAACACCGATGTTAATGTTCTTATATCCTTTATCCATGGTTTTGATCTTGCTATCAGTTTGTTCACCATTGTTTAATAAGGCAGGTGTAGTTTACTTTTTCGTAATCCTATTTACTGTTGTGCCAGCCTTAGGCGATATGGTAGTTGCTTTCCCAAGTGTGGTTAGTCAAAGTTCATTTGGTTTAGCAGTGGCTTCACTTAGAAATCATTTGCCACTTGCCAGCATGGGCTTATCATGGTTAGTGCCAGCACTGGTAGGTTTAGCAATTGGTTTAGTTGTATATCATGTTAGAAATAAAAAGACAGTACCGGTTTTAGAAGAAGACTAAAATTTGTGTATTTTAGATGAAGGCAGTGATTGCCTTCATTTTTTTGCTTCTGAGATGAATAGTTGTGAATAGACATGATAAAATTAAAATGAAATTATTTTAATAAGGAGAACCACATGCTTCAAGTACGATACGGTATTAACTTAGCACCAGAAATTAAAGAAAATAAGATTGATATTATTAAGAATGAGCCTTTTACTGTTTGGGATGCAGGTATAATAAATATTCAAAAGCAAAAGTACTATTTATTAGTTGAAAAAGACACTAGTTTTCCAATTTTATTAACTAAACTTGATGCTAAGCTATTTAATGATGTTTTTGCTAATGCGATTAAAAGCTATGACTTTATTTTGTTTAAACAGCAACAAAAATTAGTTTCAGCGGTAAAGTCCAAGCAAATGTCTTTTTACGATACTAAAAGCCAAGCTAGTTTAATGCTAGAAAAAATTCGTAAACTTATAGAGGATAATCAAAGCGAATATTTAAATTTGATTGATGTTGTAAAAGATGAAAAGAATATGGTAGATAAGCTAACTGTAATGTCAGCGGCTATTTTTGCCTTGGATAGTCAGATTGGACAAAATTTTATTTCTAAGATGATTGATGAGGTTAGTACGTATTTCCCTATTAAGCCGCAAAAACCAAATCGAAGATATAAGTATGTTGACTTAGTGCCAAAATTTGAAGATTTCTCTAATTTTGAAAAATATGAAAATAAACCAGTAAAAGGCAATGAAAAGATTGTTGCTAAAATTAAAGAAAATAATCAAAAACTCATTGATCAATATGCTAAATACGTACCAGCAGGAATAGGATATATCCAACCTGATCAAATGCTGCCGGATTACCTAAATCATTATTTATTACGTAATAAGATCCATTTAGTTACTAATGATTTAGGAGAAGCAATTTCTTATTTATGGATTATGATATCTAACAATAAACTACATCCGCTAGAAATAGAGCAGATTACAAATACCTTGAAAAATTTCTATGTATTTTTGAGTAGAGTAGGTCTTATTCGTAAAACTGATAGTAAAGAAATAGGGATGAATATTGACTGGGTAACTGAAGAAATTAATTCATACCCCGATCAAAACCTGGATGAGGATTTGATAAACGATATGATAGAGGCAATTGAAGCAAATCCGAAAAAGATTTTGGAACTTGAAGATTTAGACTTGTCTCCTCAGGATTTGTCTAGAGTCTTAGAAGGCTTGCGAAGAGATCTTGAGAATCATGATAAAAAGCAGAAAACACGAAAAAAGGCAATTTTTGAAAATCAAACTCGCAATCGAGCTACCTATGAGATTAGAGTAAAACTAAAGTCTTTTAAACCATCTACTTGGCGTAGATTTATTATTAGTGGCAATACATCCGTGAAAACTTTAGAAGTTGCCATGCTAGATATGTTTAATGCTGATTTTGGACATATGTTTGATTTGCTGAATAAAAAGACGCAGGAACGCTTTGAAAATGTAGAAAGTATCGCTGAAGCGGAAGATTGGGATCCGGCTACAGGCATAGATTATGAAAAAGCTAAGGTTTCGTATTTTGAAAAGAGAGATAAATTATTATTAACTTATGACTATGGCGATAGCTGGGAATTCGAAGTAGATATTAAGAACATCACTACTGATCAAGCAGCTCCTAAGTGTCCAAAAATACTTTCTGGAAAAGGTTATGGAATAATTGATGACATTGGTGGCGTATGGTCTTTGCAAGATTATTACGATACGCCTAAAGATAAAGTAGATCCTGAAATGATTGATTGGTTAATGGGTGGAGAAGCAATTGATTTAGATAAGTTTGATAAGGAAGAACTTAATCAAAGAATGGAACAATATAAGAACTAAAGAAAAAAAGATTACCTTAGCATATGTGTATGTACTGAGGCAATCTTTTTTAAATTTTACAGCAACTTTTTTAATTCATTTACAGCAGTATTATAATCGGGCTCATGAGTAATTTCATCAACAATTTCACGATAAACGATTTTACCGTTAGGCTCAAGAATCCACACACTGCGTGCTAGTATTCCAGATTCTGGTATTAGTAAGCCAGTTGCTTTACCAAAAGATAATTTTTCATCAGACATTAATTGCATATTTTTAACACCTTCAGCTGCACACCAATTTTGTTGGTCTTTGATGGTATTAGTTGAAATAGTTAAAAAGTTAACGTCAGGAAACTGATCCATTGTTTTGTTAAAAGTCTTAGTTTGAATACTGCAAACGGAAGTGTTGATGTCTGGCACAACGCTGATTAAAGTATTTTTACCTAACAAATTATCTTTAGTAACTTCTTGCTTATTTTTGTCTAAAACTGTAAAGTTAGGCATTTCATCGCCAACCTTAGGTGGTGTGCCAATTAATTCAACTTCTTTTCCTTTAAAAGCAACTTTCATGAAATTCCTCCTTTTATTATCTTTTAACTTAAATATAGCAAACTTAGTTCAGTAACTTAAATATTTAGCTTACAGATATTAATTTTTAGGATTTTAAATTTTACTTTTGAATTTTAGCATCTTGTATTTTGAATTTAACCACTTATTTAAATAGTGAATTCGGAAAGGAAGACTTTTTATGTTAATTGGAACTTTTAGCTTATTCTCAATAATGATGTTGTTAAATAATTGGTCTATCAATATTTGGACATTGTTTATTTTTATTCTTTCATACGTTGTTATTTGGATAACAATCAAGTTAACACAAAATCGCCAAATTAAGAAACGTAATAGCTAATTAATAATCTTTATTCATTCGCTTTATGCATAGCTAACTATTACCAATAAATATTTTTTTATAATAGTTATTTTGATTTACGATTTTTATTTTTTAAATCATTTAACGAAATACTATTTTGGCTTGCAATGAGAGCATTATTTTTGCGAAAGAGAATTGCAAAAGATTCATTAGTAATTTGCGTCTCAATTGCAGAACCTTGAATTTGAGTAAAGAAGTCGCTATTGATAACTATTGCATCTAATTTTCCCTCATTAAATAGATTAAAATTTTCAGCAAAAATATCGGGCATCAGATAGGCACTTATATTATCAAATACCCCGACTCGTAAGGTGGTTATAGTTGGCTTTAGCAACTTAGGAACAGGACAATTGGGTGCAACTGCTATTCCAATTTTGATTGCTTTATTAGCTTTAGCTCTGTTAATTTGGAGATCTAATCGAATTAAAATGCCAATTTTGGATCTAAAATTATTTAAAAATCATAGTTTTACAGGTCATATTATTGGTTTTTTCTGCATTCAACTAATATCTTTGGGCAATGCATTTTTATTGCCAAATTTCATTCAATTGGTTAATCATAATACTGCTTTTTTAGCAGGCTTGATTGTTTTGCCAGCAGGAGTTGCTGGTGCAATCATGGGTCCAATTGGTGGTCGGTTGCTAGATAATTATGGTGCACGCAAACCTGTTTTATTTGGTGTAAGTTTGATGTTGCTTGAAACATTGTTTTTTGCAGTATTACCTAATCAGATGAATAATATTTTTATATTGATAGTTTATATCATTTACATGGCAGGGATGGGAATGATATTGGGAGATGTCATGACTGATACTTTGGCAGTAATTGATGAGAGTAAAACTACTCAAGGTAATGCAATTTTAAATACTGCTCAACAATTTGCTGGTGCTGTTGGAACCTCAATTACCTCAGCAATCGTTGCTTCTAGTCAAAAAGGTACTAAGTCAGCTGATTTAACCAGAATCGGAACACAGCATGCATATATTTTTCTTTTATATTTAGTTATTTTAATCATGGCTTTATTTATCAAATATGTTGGTAGAAGAACTGCAACTAAGTAAAGGATCACATATTCAAGATATTGCTTTTTCAAAAATTATCTGCTATTATTTTGCTTACAAAAAGTAAGTAAATGATTTAGGAGATGATAGAAATGAAGATCGAATTAGGTATCTCATCATTTGGTGAAACTACACCACTTGAAACAACAGGAAAAGCAATTAGTCATGATCAAAGAATCAGAGACTTATTAGAAGAAATCATTCTTGCAGACAAATTGAATATTGATGCATTTGCAATCGGTGAACACCATCGCAAAGATTTTGCTGTCTCAGCACCGGAAATCATTTTAGCAGCTGCTGCTTCGAAAACTAAGCAAATCCATCTTTCAAGTGCTACTACAAATCTACCAACAATTAATCCAATTAGAGTTTATGAACAATATGCAACAATGGATGCAATCGCACCAGGAAGAGTTGAAATCATGGCAGGACGTGGATCATTTACTGAGGCATTTGATCTATTCGGTTATGATTTAGAAAATTACGATGAACTTTTTATTGAAAAACTAGAAATGCTACTCAAAATGAACAAAGAAGAAATTCTCGATTGGCCAAAAGGAAAGTTTACACCTAGAGTTGATCATAAAGGAATTTATCCGCGCACTAAAAAGCCAATCCCTATTTCTGTAGCTACAGGCGGAAGCATAGAATCGACTATCCGAACTGCAGAGTTAGGTTTGCCAATCGTTTATGCGATAATTGGCGGTGATCCTTTGCACTTTAAACCACTAATTAAGTTGTACAGAAGAGTTGCAGAAAAAGTTGGCAATGATTTAACGAAGATGCCAATTGCTGCACACTCTTGGGGCTGGCTGAATCAGGATAAAGAAAAAGCCATCAAGGATTATTTTTATCCTACTAAATTGCTAGTTGATCAAATTAGTAAAGAAAGACCGCAATGGACAGGGATGACATATGAACAATATCTTGAGGCAGTTGGAGAAAATGGAGCTATTTTTGTTGGCGATAGCGAGACAGTTGCAAATAAGATCATCAAAGTCATGGAAGAACTTGGGTTAACTCGCTTCTATCTTCATTTGCCAATTGCTTCAATGCCGCATGAAGATGTGATGAATGCCATTAGAATTTATGGCGAAGAAGTAGTGCCGAAGGTGAAGACGTATTTTCAAAAAAAGACTGAGCAAGATCGTCTTAAATTAAAGTGGAAGAATTAAATAGAGAGTAATAATATAGGGTTCAAGAGTCTAGATGACTTTTGAACCCTTTTTCACTTTTAGAGATAAACCTAAGGAGGATGCTTATTATGATCATTCGCACCGTAACAATGGATGATTTAAATGAAGTAGTAGAACTGGAATCTGACGCATTTAAGATGACTAAAAAGCAAACTGAACAAGATATGATTGGTAGAATTGAGAATTATCCTGATACTTTTTTAGTTGCACAAGAAGATGGAAAAGTGATTGGTCATATTTTTGGTCCTGCTTTTAATAAACGCTATATTGAAGATGAATTATATTTTGAAAATCATCCTAATCAAAAAGATGATCGCTATCAAATGGTCTTGAGTTTAGCGGTCTTGCCTGAATACCGCAAACAAGGCGTAGCGACAAAATTAATTGAAGCAATAGCGCAAGAGGGCAGAAAGCAAAATCGTCAAGCTATATCTTTAACTTGTTTACCGAAATTGATTAAATTTTATGAAAAACGTGGTTTTTATAATGAAGGCGAGACCAATGATGATATTCCAGATCCAACTGGTGTTACTAGCGTAAATATGGTAAGGGCTTTGTAAAATGACGCAATTAACTGAAGAAATGTATGCAATTTTTGATCGGGATGAATTTTCTTTTAAAAAATTGAAATCGCAATATTCTGAAGATGAATTAGAGCAAATAAAAACAGATTTTAAAGAAATTTGGCAGACCTGGAAAGAAATAAACTTAAATGTTTATCAAAAATTACCACAAGATAAATTTGCTAAAGTTCATGTTGAAAGTTGGACCAATGGTTGGAACTTACGCGATCATTACTGGGCAGCTTATCGTTTGAATGCTTTAGCCGATAAAAGTCCATGCATCGGCGTGATGCTGGATAATAAGCAGCTGCAGGTTTATCTTATGTTTCAGCATTATAAGAGTGAAAAGCGCGGCGATAATCCTGAACAATACAATAAATTATTAACTGATCTTCCTGATTGGGCAAAAGGGCGGACAACTAATAATTGGTACTTATGGGATAAAAACGAAATGGAGTTTGCTGATCATTTATCCTTAAATGAGTATTTAACAGATGCTGAAAAACAGACTTCATTTAATAAGGAAGCAACTCAATCCAGTTTCCTATTAGGAAAATTTGCTTTTAGAAAGCAAGATCAAGTTGCAGATATGGAAAACTTCATCTTAGATGGTATTGGGCAGCTATTGCCGTTATATCGAAAGTTAGCAAATTAAAATACGTTAAAATTGTATTTTAAAGTGTTCATGCTACATAATAAAAGTAAATACTGCTGTTATTGTTTAATTGAAGGGATAACAAATGAATATTTATTCAATTATTGGCATGATCATTTTAGGTTTAGTTACCGGCACAGTAACTAGTATGATTGTTGCCTTAATTTTTGTCTTCTTAGGAATTGCCATGCTTGTTGTGCATTTAATTAAGTGAAATCTATATGTAAAAGTAATAATGCAAAATAACAAATTGATATTTTTTGAATAAGTATTGCTGTGCTATATTGAAGGTGTTACTGCTCCATCATTGGTGCAATTGATCATAATCCTTCTGCAGGTACAGTTCTCCTTGATAAAAAATAAAACTAAATTCATCAACGTTATCTAATAATGATATAATGTCTGTGTTGGATTTTTTAGAAAAGAGATAAAAACAAAAATGAATACAATCGCATTTAACCAACAATTATCAGATAAGTTGAACGAAGAACTTAATCCAGAATTGTTCTCTACCCCAGGTAAGGGTGAGATTACAGTTGTTGCTAATGAAAAGAAAGACTTACGTGAGTACCGTATTATTACTAAGGATAATAAAGTAGTCGATGTAGTCGATGCATATGATGCAGATCATGATGCAGCTTATCAAAAGATGATGGATTTCTTGAAGAATTACCGTTAATAATTGAATTAAACTAATGGGCTAGAAGCTTGATAATGAGTTTCTAGTCTATTTTTTTGCCAATTTTTCCTAATGAATTAGCTAGATATAGTAATAATTTTGCCGTTCAAGTTATTTTTTTAACCACTTAGTAAAAAGTGATTGAATATTAAAAAAATAGCAGTAATATTAAACATAAATAAGATATTT
>ERZ1090868.217-NODE-217-length-31799-cov-11.183468_pt1 | contig 31799 bp, 31 predicted proteins | sample MGYA00478475_ERZ1090868 | MGnify/ENA primary metagenome ERZ1090868 (study PRJEB33644, sample SAMEA5815747) | chicken gut metagenome | biome: Chicken; feature: Gastrointestinal Tract; material: Caecum | place: Ireland | collected 2019-01-01 | study: A study of the...
TACACTTGATTTTTAAGAAATAGTCTAGTATAGTTATAACAGGTGCGTTTACGCCCCAAAAGGCGTAGAAAAAGGGAAAGAGAAAAGAGGACGAAAAATGAGCAACCAGATAAAAGTAGCCGTGGACGCAATGGGCGGCGACTATGCACCGGCAGAACCGGTCAAAGGCGCTGTAGAAGCTGCCAGAGCCGACCGCCGGGTACAGATCGCGCTGGTCGGCCAGCCGGAGAAAGTAAAGGCAGAACTCGCCGGACACGAGTATCCGAAGGATCAGATCACAGTCGTCCCGGCATCAGAAATCATTGAGACCGGAGAACCACCGGTGCATGCGATCCGTACAAAAAAAGATTCCTCTATTGTCGTAGGACTGAACATGGTACGGCATCAGGAAGCGGATGCGTTTGTCTCTTCCGGAAGTACAGGAGCGGTTCTCGTCGGAGGACAGACGATCGTCGGAAGGATCAAGGGAGTGGAACGTCCGCCGCTCGCCCCGCTGATCCCGACGGAGAAAGGCGTTTCTCTGCTGATCGACTGCGGAGCGAACGTCGATGCACGGCCTTCCCACCTGGTACAGTTTGCGATGATGGGTTCCATTTATATGGAACACGTAGTCGGAGTGAAAAATCCCCGCGTTGCCATTGTCAATATCGGTGTGGAAGAGGAGAAAGGAAATGCCCTGGTAAAGGAAACCTATCCTTTGCTGAAGGAAAACCGCCAGATCAATTTTGTGGGAAGTATCGAGGCCAGAGATATTCCGAAAGGAACCGCGGACGTCATTGTCTGCGAGGCTTTTGTGGGAAATGTGATCCTGAAGCTGTATGAAGGCGTCGGGGCTACGCTGCTTTCCAAGGTGAAGGAAGGGATGATGACTTCCCTGCGCAGTAAGATCGGCGCGTTGCTCGTAAAGCCTGCGCTGAAGGAGACACTGAAAAGTTTTGACGCCAGCCAGTACGGCGGGGCGCCTCTGCTTGGACTGAAGGGGCTGGTGGTGAAAACCCACGGCAGCTCCAAAGAGGTGGAATTTAAAAATTCCATTCTGCAGTGTATTGCTTTCACAGAGCAGGAGATCAGCCGGAAAATCCAGGAATATCTGGCTGACGCGGCAGAAAGCAGACAGTGATCGGATGTGACAGTTCGGATCTGTCTTGATGACACAGCGAGCGTGTCAGGAGGAGGAAAAGATGGAATTTGAAAAGTTGAAAGAAATCATTGCGGAAATCCTGAATGTGGATCCGGATGAAATTACAATGGAGACAACCTTTGTGGACGATCTCGGAGCGGATTCTCTGGATGTTTTCCAGATCATTATGGGAATCGAGGAAGAATTCGATATCGACATTGCCTCTGAGAATGCAGAAAAGATCGTGTCTGTAGCGGACGCGGTGGAAGAGATAAAAAAAGCAATCGGTTAACACCGATCGTTTCTGTATGCCGACGGCGGCTGTTGCTGCAGCCTGTGTGCCGGACGGTTTTCCGGCACATCATTGCCGGATACAGAAGATGCGGTAAAAACAGAAGAGACGGCAATCCGGCTGGAGCGTGTCTGAAAATGTCTTTTCACGGTACGGAAAAGAAAATTCAGGCACGCTCTGGTGTGTGTTCTGATATAACCGTTCGGCTGGCTGAACGGTTACGCTCTGACAACGCATACCTTTGAGTTGCATTGGAGCGCCGTCTCTTCTCAATATGGAAACAAATCCGGAAGGAAAAGAAAATGAACGGTTTAAAAAAGATCAAGGAACTGGAACACAGAATCGGCTACCATTTTCGGGATTTCAATCTCCTGGTGATGGCGATGCGCCACTCGTCTTATGTAAATGAACATCACATGGAACGCCTGGAGTGTAATGAACGCCTGGAGTTTCTCGGAGATGCCGTGCTGGAAGTTGTGAGCAGCGAGTTCCTGTACAAAAGCTTTCCGAAACTGCCGGAAGGAGAACTGACAAAGAAGCGGGCCAGTATGGTCTGCGAGCCGTCTCTTGCATTCTGTGCGAGACAGATTGAACTTGGGAGCTATCTGCTGCTCGGAAAGGGCGAAGAAGCGACCGGCGGGAGAAACAGAGATTCGATTGTCTCCGATGCGATGGAAGCGACGATCGGAGCGATCTTTCTGGATGGTGGTTTTACTAGCGCGAAAGAGTTTATTCTGAATTATGTACTGAATGATATTGAGCATAAACAGCTCTTTTACGATAGCAAGACTATCCTTCAGGAAATGATACAGGCGCAGACGGAGGAGACGATGTCCTACGAACTGCTGAAAGAAGAAGGGCCGGACCATGACAAAAATTTCTGCGTGGCGGTCCGGGTCGGAAATAAGATTCTCGGTACGGGAAGCGGAAGGACGAAGAAGGCAGCAGAGCAGGAGGCGGCATACCACGCGATTCTCAGCTGCAGACAGAAGTCGTGAGAGAGGTGACATATGTATTTAAAGTCCATTGAGATGCAGGGCTTCAAGTCCTTTGCCAATAAGATGAACCTGCAGTTCCATGAAGGGATCACAGGGATCGTCGGACCGAACGGCAGTGGAAAAAGCAACGTTGCGGACGCTGTGCGCTGGGTGCTCGGAGAGCAGAGCGCGAAGTCTCTGCGCGGCGGCAACATGCAGGACGTCATTTTCTCCGGAACAGAGACGAGAAAGCCCCTGGGTTACGCTTCCGTGGCGATCACCTTTGACAATTCCGACCATAAGCTGAACATCGATTTCAACGAGGTCACGGTGACGCGCCGGCTGTACCGTTCCGGGGAGAGCGAGTATCTTCTCAACGGCACGTCCTGCCGTCTGAAGGATATCAATGAACTGTTTTATGATACCGGAATCGGTAAGGAAGGCTATTCGATCATCGGACAGGGACAGATCGACCGGATCCTCAGCGGAAAGCCGGAAGAGCGCAGGGAACTGTTCGATGAGGCGGCCGGAATCGTGAAATTCAAGCGCAGAAAAGCGACGACCCAGAAAAAGCTGGCGGAAGAACAGCAGAACCTGGTGCGTGTGACGGATATCCTGTCGGAGCTGACCAGACAGCTTGGTCCGCTGGAACGCCAGTCGGAGACGGCGAAGGTATACCTGAAGAAAAAAGAGGAACTGAAACTTCTGGATGTGAACATGTTTCTGATCGAACTGGACAGGATCCGGGAAGAACTCGGGAAGATCGATCAGAGATACCAGATCGCCAGCCGGGAACTGGAGGAGACAAAGGAGGCGTTTGAGCAGACCCGTCAGGAGTATGACCGTCTGGAGAAAGAACTGGAGGAACTGGACGCGACGATCCATGAGGCGCAGGAACTGGCAGGACAGAATGCTGTGCAGAAACAGCAGATGGAAGGCCAGCTGGAACTGCTGAAGGAGCAGATCCTGGCCCATGGAAGGAATCAGGAGCAGTTCCGGCAGCGCATGGACTCCATCCGCCAGGACCGTGAGGACCAGGGAAAGGAGCAGGCGTCTTACCGGAAACAGCAGGAAGAACTCCAGGGACAGCTTGAGACAGTCTCTGCCCGGAAGGAAGAAAAAGAACAGCAGCGCGAGGAACTTCAGCGCCGGATTCGGGAGAAAGAAGCCATTGTGGAACAGAGCAAGGGCGAGATCATTACACTCCTGAACCAGAGGGCTTCCACCAAGGGAAAACTGCAGCGGTACGATGCAATGCTGGAGCAGATCGGAATCCGAAAAGCGTCTCTGAGCCAGAGATTGCTGCAGCTGAAGACGGAGGAATCCGAGCAGGAATCTGTTCTCCAGGGACTGCGGCAGACCTGGCAGGAAGTGAAAGATAAGCTTGCGGCGCTGCAGGCAGAGTCAAAGAAAAACGATGATGCCATCGAGGCGCTTTCCAGAGAACTGGGCGAGTACAACCGCCAGTTGGAAATCGGACAGGCCACCTATCACAGAGAAGAGTCCCGTCTGGAATCTCTGAAAAATCTTACGGAGCGCTATGACGGTTACGGAAACAGTATCCGTAAAGTAATGGAGCAGAAAAAAAACTATCCCGGGATCCGCGGTGTTGTGGCGGATTTGATCCAGGCAGAGAAGAAATACGAGACAGCGATCGAGACCGCTCTTGGCGGAAGTATCCAGAATATCGTCACGGACAATGAATCGACGGCAAAGCATCTGATCGAATATCTGAAGAAGGGAAGGTTTGGCCGTGCGACATTTCTCCCGCTGACCAGTATGCAGAAAAGACAGGCGTCTGTGCCTGACGGTGTGCTGCGGGAGACAGGCGTCCTCGGGGTGGCCAGCGATCTGGTCAGCTTTGACGAGGAATACCGTGGAATGGCTGTGCAGCTGCTGGGACGTACGCTGGTGGTGGATCACATCGACCATGCGATTGCGCTGGGAAGAAAGTATCGTCAGAGTCTGCGGATGGTCACATTGGAAGGGGAACTTTTAAGCCCTGGCGGTTCGATGACCGGCGGTTCTTTCCGGAACAACAGCAACCTGCTGGGAAGACGAAGAGAGATCGAAGAACTGGAAGGTCATATCTGCCAGCTGAAAAAAGAATTGGACGGTATGCAAAAGACGATTTCCGGAAAGCGCGACGAGCGCAATGAGCTCCGCCAGAAGAAGACAGAGCTGGCGGAGGAGATGCAGAAGCTGTATCTGGAGCAGAATACTGCCAAAATGAATATGCAGACGGCTGTGGAGAAAACCCGGGAAGTGCAGAGCGGCTACGCGTCCCTGAAAAAAGAGGGAGCGGAGATCGAAACTCAGGTCGCCGAGATCAACGAAAATCGAAAGACGATCGAGGGTGAGGTAGAGCTTTCCAAACGCCAGGAAGGGGAGCAGGAAGAGCTGGCCAGCCAGGCACAGGAGGAACTGGAAGAACTTCACCGGCAGGATGCCCAGGTGCAGAGAGAACTGGAGGATATCCGGCTGTCCCATGCCAATGTTTCCCAGAAATACGGGTTCCTGGAAGAAAACATCGCCCGGATCGGGCGGGATCTGGAGCGCTTGGAACAGGAAGAAACTGCGTTGATCGAGCAGGCCGGACAGGAGAAAGAACAATCCGGACAGAAAGAGAAGGAGATCGCCGCGCTGGAAGAGAAGATCGCAAAGGCTGGCGAGCGGGCAGAGCAGGAAAAGGCTCAGATGGAAGAATATCTGAAAAAGAAAGAGACGATGAATGCGGAACACAAGGAATTTTTCCGGAAGAGAGATGAGCTTTCCGATCACATCGGAAGGATGGACAAGGAATGTTTCCGCCTGAACAGCCAGAAAGAAAAGCTGGAAGAAGCGAGAGAAAGCCAGAACAGCTATATGTGGCAGGAATACGAGATCACGCCGGTCCGGGCGCTGGAATACCGGATGGAAGAGGTGCCGGACCGGGCAGAAATGAAGCGGAAGATCGCAGAGTCCAAGGAGGCGATCCGCAAACTCGGTCCGGTCAATGTCAATGCCATCGAAGAGTACAAAGAACTTCATGAGCGCCATGAATTCCTGAGCGGCCAGTACGAGGATCTGGTACAGGCAGCCAAAACTCTCCAGGGGATCATCGATGAACTGGACGAGGGGATGCGGAAACAGTTCACGGAAAAATTTGCGGAGATCCGCCGGGAATTTGACAAGGCGTTCAAGGAATTGTTTGGAGGCGGACGGGGTACTCTGGAGCTGATGGAGGATGAGGATGTTCTGGAGGCAGGCATCCGGATCATCTCCCAGCCGCCGGGCAAAAAGTTGCAGAATATGATGCAGCTTTCCGGAGGAGAAAAAGCGCTGACGGCCATTGCATTGCTGTTCGCGATCCAGAATCTGAAGCCGTCGCCGTTCTGTCTTCTGGACGAGATCGAGGCGGCGCTGGACGACTCCAATGTCACACGGTTCGCGACGTATCTTCACAAGCTGACAAAAAATACGCAGTTTATCGTTATCACTCATCGAAGGGGAACGATGAACGCCGCTGACCGCCTGTACGGGATCACAATGCAGGAGAAAGGCGTCTCCACGCTGGTGTCCGTGAGCCTGATCGAAGGAGAACTGGACAAATAAGAGGAAATGGGATAAAATATTAAGGTATATTTTACATAAATGTAGAAAAGTTGCTGCAAAAGGGGCAAAACAGGAGGAAAAAAGATGGCGGAGGAAAAGTTGGGTTCTTCAGACGTCTGGTCAACGGCCTTTCGAAGACGCGCGACAGTATCGTTGCAGGGATCGACTCGATTTTCAGTGGATATTCCAGCATCGACGATGACTTCTATGATGAAATAGAAGAGATTCTTGTGATGGGCGATATCGGAATCACCACGACCACAAAGATCATAGAAAACCTGAAAGAACGGGTTGCGCAGGAAAAGATCAAAGATCCTGCGGAATGTAAACAGCTTCTGATCGACAGTATCAAGGAACAGATGGATGTGGGCGACACAGCCTACGAGTTTGAAAATAGAAAATCCGTTGTTCTGGTCATCGGAGTCAACGGTGTCGGAAAGACAACTTCCGTCGGCAAACTGGCTGGACTGCTGAAAGACCAGGGGAAAAAGGTGATCCTGGCGGCGGCGGATACCTTCCGTGCAGCGGCAGGGGAACAGCTGACCGAGTGGGCACACCGTGCAGGGGTGGACATCATCGGCGGCCAGACCGGCGCGGATCCGGCGTCAGTGGTGTACGACGCTGTCTCGGCGGCGAAGGCAAGAAATGCAGACGTCCTGATCTGCGACACGGCCGGCCGTCTGCACAATAAAAAGAATCTGATGGAGGAGCTTCATAAGATCTACCGGATTCTTGCCAAGGAATATCCGGAGGCCTATCTGGAGACTCTGGTGGTGCTCGACGGAACCACCGGACAGAACGCGCTGGTTCAGGCCAGACAGTTTGCTGAGGTTGCCGATGTGACCGGTATTATTCTGACAAAACTGGATGGAACCGCCAAGGGAGGTATCGCGGTCGCGATCCAGTCGGAACTGGACATTCCGGTGAAATACATCGGGATCGGAGAAAAGATCGAAGACCTTCAGAAATTTAATTCCGAACAGTTCGTCAATGCTCTGTTCGATGTGAAAAATCTCAGAGAAGATGGGGAGTAACCGTTTTTCAAAAGTTGAGAATGTGATAATACCGTGTCTGCAACAGTGCGGATAGGAGAGAAGTTTGGAAGTAAACTTCCAAATCTACCATTGTTGACGCAGTAAATGTGTCAGGAGGAGGAAAAAATGGCAGAAGAAATGCTTACGCTTGAGAAGTTTGAAGAAGCTTCCGAGACAGTAAAAAAAGTGACTCAGGAGACAAAGCTGGTATACAGCGATTACTTCAGCGCTCAGACCGGAAACAAAGTTTATCTGAAACCGGAGAACATGCAATTTACAGGAGCGTATAAGCTGCGCGGCGCTTACTATAAGATCAGTACACTGAGTGATGAGGAACGTTCCCGCGGACTGATCACCGCTTCCGCGGGAAACCATGCGCAGGGCGTCGCTTACGCGGCTCAGTGTTACGGCGCAAAGGCCGTGATCGTCATGCCGACGACGACTCCTCTGATCAAAGTGGAGCGTACCAAAAGCTACGGTGCGGAGGTTGTGCTTCACGGAAATGTTTATGACGAGGCCTGTGAAAAGGCTTATGAACTGGCGGACGAATATGGATACACGTTTATCCATCCCTTTGACGATCTGACGGTAGCGACAGGCCAGGGAACGATCGCGATGGAGATCATCAAGGAGCTTCCGCTGGTAGATTATATTCTTGTTCCCATCGGAGGAGGCGGACTGGCGACTGGCGTCTCTACGCTGGCAAAGCTTCTGAAGCCAAACGTAAAGGTGATCGGCGTGGAGCCTGCAGGCGCAGCCTGCATGAAGGCGTCCCTGGAAAAAGGCGAGGTCACGACGGTCAGCCCGGTTAACACGATCGCCGATGGTACTGCGGTTCAGACACCGGGCAGCAAGATCTTCCCGTACATTCGCCAGAACATCGATGAGATCATCACGGTCGAGGACGATGAACTGATCGTAAGCTTTCTGGATATGGTGGAAAACCATAAAATGATCGTAGAGAATTCAGGACTGCTGACCGTAGCTGCCCTGAAACATCTCGGAGTAAAAGGAAAGAAAGTGGTTTCAATCCTCAGCGGCGGAAATATGGACGTGATCACCATGGCGTCGGTGGTACAGAACGGCCTGATCCAGAGAGACAGGATCTTCACCGTCTCTGTCTTGCTGCCGGACAAGCCGGGCGAACTGGTGCGCGTTTCCCAGGTGATCGCGGAGGAAAAAGGAAATGTCATCAAACTGGATCACAACCAGTTCTTTTCCATCAACCGGAACGCGGCAGTGGAACTGCGGATTACCATGGAAGCCTTCGGCACAGATCACAAAAACCAGATCATCCATGCCCTGGAGCAGGCAGGTTTTGCACCGAAGCTTGTGCGCCCGAATCTGTAAGATGATTTTTTAAAGGAACAAAGACAGCCCGAAGCAGCGGACGTGCGCCGTATACGCACCCTGCAGCTTCGGGTTTTGTTTGCTTTTGGCCGGAAGAGAATATTCTCTGATTTAAAAATGTCAAGAAAAAATACTTGACACCATGCATCTGCTGTGCTATGATAGGCAAGGTGAGCGCATGGAAAAAATATTAGAACAGACTCTGCTGTATGATTTTTACGGCGAACTACTGACAGAGCACCAGCGTCAGGTATACGAGGACGTGGTGCTGAACGACTTTTCCCTGAGTGAGGTGGCAGAGAACCGCGGAATCTCCCGGCAGGGTGTCCATGATATGATACGCCGCTGCAACCGAAGTCTGGAAGAGTATGAAAGCAAACTGCATCTGGTGGAAAAATTCCTGGCGATTCGTGAGAACGTCGAACAGATCCGCCGTCTGACCCGGAATCCGGAAGAGCAGCCGATCCCGGAAGTGATGGCCCGGATCCAACAGATTTCCACAGATATTTTAGAGGAGCTTTGATTATGGCATTTGAAAGTTTAACCGAGAAACTCCAGAATGTATTCAAAAACCTTCGAAGCAAAGGGAAGCTGACGGAAGCGGACGTCAAGACTGCTCTGAAAGAAGTCAAGATGGCGCTGCTGGAAGCGGATGTAAGCTTTAAGGTCGTGAAGCAGTTTATCAAATCTGTGCAGGAGCAGGCGATTGGGCAGGACGTCATGAACGGCCTGAATCCGGGACAGATGGTAATTAAGATCGTAAACGACGAACTTGTCAAACTGATGGGTTCCGAGACAACAGAGATTGCGCTTCGTCCGGGCAATGAGGTGACCATTCTGATGATGGCCGGACTTCAGGGCGCCGGAAAGACAACGACAGCCGCGAAGATTGCCGGAAAACTGAAGGCGAAAGGAAGAAAACCCCTTCTGGCAGCCTGTGACATCTATCGTCCGGCGGCGATCGAACAGCTGCAGATGAACGGTGAAAAGCAGGGCGTTGATGTTTTCGCGATGGGAAACAAGAATCGGCCTGTGGACATTGCGAAAGCTGCTCTGGTACATGCGAAAACCAATAGTTACAACGTACTGATCCTCGACACGGCAGGACGTCTTCACATTGATGAAGCGATGATGCAGGAACTTCAGGATATCAAGGAAGCGGTTCCTGTGGACCAGACAGTGCTGGTCGTGGATGCGATGACCGGACAGGATGCGGTGAATGTCGCCGAGATGTTCAATGAAAAAGTCGGCATCGACGGAGTGATCCTGACGAAACTGGACGGCGACACCCGGGGCGGTGCGGCGCTTTCCATCCGTGCAGTATCAGGGAAACCGATCCTATACGTAGGTATGGGAGAAAAACTCTCCGATTTGGAACAGTTTTATCCGGACCGTATGGCTTCCAGGATCCTCGGAATGGGCGATGTGATGAGCCTGATCGAAAAAGCGCAGGCGAACATCGACGAGGAGAAGGCGAAGTCCATGGAGCAGAAGATGAAGAAGGCGCAGTTCGACTTCAACGACTATCTGGATTCCATGGAACAGATGCGCAACATGGGCGGTTTCGCCAGCGTATTGAATATGCTTCCGGGCGTCGGCGGTAAAATGAAGGACATCGAGAGCATGGTAGATGAGAAAGACATGGCCCGCAAGGAGGCGATCGTGCTTTCCATGACTCCGAAGGAACGCAGCAATCCGGATCTGCTGAACCCGTCAAGAAAACAGCGGATCGCAAAGGGAGCAGGCGTGGACATCGCGGAAGTAAACCGTTTCGTCAAACAGTTTGAACAGTCAAGAAAAATGATGAAACAGATGGCCGGTATGGCCGGCAAAAGCAGAGGTGGTAAAAGAGGAGGTTTCAAACTTCCCTTTTAGATACACATAAAATTTACAGGAGGTGAAAGTTAAAATGGCAGTTAAAATGAGATTAAGAAGAATGGGACAGAAAAAGGCTCCTTTCTATAGAATCGTTGTTGCGGATTCCCGCTCTCCGAGAGACGGAAGATTCATCGAGGAAATCGGATACTATGATCCGAACCGCGAGCCGCACACCGTAAGCTTTAACGAAGAAGCAGCTAAGAAATGGCTGAACAACGGCGCACAGCCGACAGAGATCGTTGCTAAACTGTTGAAACAGGCTGGTATCGAGAAATAAGTCACTGGGGAGGTGCATTGTGATGAAAGAGTTAGTTGAAGTAATTGCAAAATCTCTCGTTGACAATCCGGACGAAGTCGTTGTCACTCAGACAGAAAGCGGAAACGATCTGCTGATTGAATTAAAGGTGGCGCCCTCCGATATGGGAAAAGTGATCGGAAGACAGGGACGCATCGCTAAAGCGATCCGCACTGTTGTCAAGGCGGCTTCCTCAAAAAGCGACAGGAAAGTAGTCGTTGAAATTTTACAGTAAGAAATCAGGAGACTGCTGTTATGTGTCTGCATTGTCTGCGGGCGCTGCAGCGGCCTTCTTTTTTTCAGAAAAACAGTCCGGTATTCCTGCGTTTTGGCGTCCCCTTGATCCTATCGAAGGGATGGCAAAAGGCAGGATTTTTCGTAAATATCTTTGAGGAATGGCTGCATGGAGATGTGCAGGCAGTTGTGCAGAGCAGGGACAACTTGCCGCACAGAAGATAGCAGACGGCTGCCTGATCCGCAGAATGGTACAATAGAAAAAAAGCAAGGATTGCCCTGAATGTGTGGAGGATCCGGCTCCCAGAGCGGAGAGGTCAGGCATGTTCCGGGGCGGAAAGGAGAGATTCAATGGAAGATTTTTTGAAAGCCGGAGTTATTTCGTCGACACACGGCGTGAGAGGAGAAGTCAAGGTTTTTCCCACTACCGGAGAACCGGAACGATTTCGGACGCTGAAAAAGGTGTATCTGGATACCGGAAGAGAACGGATCAGACTGGAGATTGCCGGGGTCAAATTTTTCAAGCAGTTTGCGATCCTGAAATTCCGCGGGATCGACAACATCAACGAGATTGAAAGATACCGTGGATGCAGTCTGTGGGTGGAACGGGAGGATGCGGTTCCGCTGGAAGAAGACGAGTACTATATCGGCGATCTGATCGGTATGGAAGTGTTTACGGAAGACGGGAATAAATTTGGCGTTTTAAAGGATGTCATGGAGACAGGGGCGAATGACGTTTATATCGTTGACACCCCTGAACACGGCGAGATCCTGGTTCCTGCGATCCATGACTGTATTCTGGACGTGGACATCGAGGAAAAGAAAATGAAGATCCATCTTCTGCCGGGACTGATCTGAAAAAGAAAAGTAAGCGTTCCGCCGGCAGAACAGATGCAAAGAAAATGCAGCAGTTCCGCAAGCAAATGCGCAGACCCGGCGGATCGGTCACAGAAAATTGTAAGACGGAGGAAATTATGAACTTTCATGTACTGACACTGTTTCCCGATATGATTGAACAGGGGCTTCATACCAGCATTCTCGGAAAAGCGATGGAGAAAGGCTGCATCACTCTGGAAACCACGAATATCCGTGACTTTTCAGCGAATAAGTACAACCGGGTTGACGACTACCCCTACGGCGGGGGAGCCGGGATGGTCATGGAAGCTGAGCCGGTCTACCGCGCCTGTAAATCAGTGGAGGCCGGGATTGGACGGCCGGCAAGAACCGTCTACCTGACGCCCCAGGGCCGTGTGCTCAACCAGGCGATCGTGGAGGAACTGGCGATGGAGGAGGATCTGATCCTTTTGTGCGGACATTATGAGGGAATTGACGAACGGGTGCTGGAGGAAGTCGTCACAGATTACATTTCCATCGGAGATTATGTGCTGACCGGGGGTGAACTGGGCGCGATGGTGCTGATCGACGCGGTCTCCCGCTTTGTCCCGGGCGTGCTGAGCAATGAGGAATCCTCTCAGTTCGAGTCACTGCAGGACAACCTGCTGGAATACCCCCACTACACTCGCCCGGAAGAATGGCACGGGAAAAAAGTTCCGCCGGTCCTGCTGTCCGGAGATCACAGAAAAATCGAAGCCTGGAGGCACGAACAGTCCGTAAAACGGACAAAAGAACGCCGTCCCGATCTGTTGAAAAACGCAGTGACAGTCACCTGTGCATTCTATGCTCCGGAAGAATCCTGGCGCGAACTCATCCGGCAGACGACGGAAGAGATGACCCGGTATGGAAACTTGCTGGATGTGGGAAGAAAAAAGGTCCGGAAACAACACAATACCTTTGGCTCCGGTGACTTTCTCCTGTTTGCCGTTCCGTCCATATTTCCCACGGACAGCCCCGTTTCTGCGCAGGAAGACTTCTTCCAAAGCTTCCGCGGGCACAACACACCGGCCGCGCTCATATACTACGGAAACCCCACCGAAGCAGAACCTCAGGACAGCACACTCCGGATTCCGGCAGACCGTCTTATCACATCCTTACAGAACCAGGGATTCCGGATCCTCGACACCTGCCAGAATCCCGAATCCTCCAGGGAACGCCGTCTCTTCCTGCTGCGTCTCCGGGAAAAGATCTATCAGGGGATCAGAAAGGAGACGGCCACAGATGCCTAAATATTATGAAGCGTACGAGATCCGTTATCGCCAGGTCCATGGAAAAAATCTTTCCTGGGCGTCGGATTCCCACCCCTGATTTTACAAAAAAACCTTGATTCTTGGGGAAGTATATAGTATAATGTTTCGTGTTGTGAGAAAAAAAGATGGTCCGCTGTTGCGAAAGGCATTATGAACATCCAAAGCAAAAGGAGAGTAAAAACGATGAACGACATTATCAAGAAGATCGAAGACGAGCAGTTAAAAGCACAGGCGCCGGAATTCCGCGTAGGTGACACCGTAAAAGTATACGGAAAGATCAAAGAGGGAAACCGTGAAAGAATCCAGGTATTTGAAGGCGTAGTTCTGAAAAGACAGGGCGGCGGAAACAGAGAGACTTTCACAGTCCGCAAGACATCCAACGGCGTAGGCGTAGAGAAAACCTGGCCGCTGCATTCCCCGAACGTGGAGAAGGTAGAAGTAGTAAGACGCGGTAAAGTAAGACGTGCGAAACTGAACTACCTGAGACAGCGCGTAGGAAAAGCTGCGAAAGTAAAAGAGCTTGTAAAATAATAGTTCAGTCAGGTCTGCGCATTGATATCATGACGTTGACGGAAGGCCGGAGGAACCGTTGGGGTTCCTCCGGCCTTATAACTATCTGAGAATATAAGAGGAATAATTCTATGGGAATGAAAACCCAGTATATGAAAAAACACTTTTATAAAAATCGCATACGTTCTGTGATGTTGTGGATCGTGGAGATCGTTATCGTTCTCCTGCTGGCGGCCCTGTTTGCCATTTTTATGTGTAAAAGCATAGTTGTTCAGGAAGGTTCGATGGAACCGACACTGGAGGCAGGCAATGAAGTGTTGATCAACACGGCGGCATACCGTTTTTCCTCCCCTAAACGCGGGGATATCATTGCTTTCCGTCTCGGCGACGACACCAGTTCCAGCGTTCATATCAAACGGATCATCGGTCTTCCCGGGGAGACTGTTCTGATCAATGAAGGGCAGGTTTACATTGACGGAGAGCCGTATTCTGAGGATGATATGCCGGCGATGGAGAATCCCGGCGTGGCGGAAAAGACAGTGACACTTGGAAAAGATGAGTATTTCGTACTTGGAGATAATCGAAACAGCAGCGAGGACAGCCGGTACTCGACGATCGGCATGGTACAGGAAGATGATATTATTGGAAAGATCTGGTTCCGTACCGGACCGCTTTCTGAGATCGGACTGATCCGGAGGTGACAGCTGCGGCATTCGGCGCAATAAAATCTTTGCCCTATGCGATGGCTCGTGAACCCTGCTGAAAGGCAGTAGAAAAGGAGAAAAAACAATGAATTATCAGTGGTATCCCGGCCATATGACGAAGGCCAAACGTCAGATGCAGGAGGATCTGAAATTGATCGACCTGATCATTGAACTGGTGGACGCCAGAGTGCCGGTATCCAGCAGAAATCCGGATATCGACGCGATGGGAAAAAACAAAGCGCGCCTGATTCTGCTGAACAAAGCCGATCTGGCGGATGAACGCTATAATCAGAAATGGATCGAATACTTTAAGGAAAAAGGCTTTTATGTGGTAAAAGTAAATTCACGATCCGGCGCCGGCCTTAAGGGGATCCAGGCGGTAGTTCAGGAAGCCTGCCGGGAAAAAATCGAGAGAGACAGAAAACGCGGCATCATGAACCGTCCGGTGCGCGCGATGGTTGTAGGGATCCCGAATGTCGGAAAGTCCACATTTATCAATTCCTATGCGGGAAAAGCCTGTACCAAAACCGGAAACCGGCCGGGAGTGACCAAGGGAAAACAGTGGATCCGTCTGAACAAAAATCTGGAACTGCTGGATACCCCCGGAATCCTGTGGCCGAAATTTGAGGATCAGCAGGTGGGACTGCGCCTGGCGATGATCGGTTCCATCAATGACGAAATCTTAAATATTGAAGAACTTGCGCTGGAGGTGATCCGCTATCTGATCCGTGAATACCCGGGTACTCTGGCAGAGCGGTATCAGGTCACGGAGAGCGAGGAGCCGCTTCGGGTCCTGGAGCAGATTGCAGAAAACAGAAAATGTCTCCAGAAGGGAAATACACTGGATTATACAAAGGCCTCCGGCATCCTGCTGGATGAATTTCGAAACGGAAAACTGGGAAGAATTACCTTAGAATATCCGGAGGAGCAGGCATGAAAGAAAAACAGAAATCCATTTCAAAGATCAGGGAAGAGTTTGAGGCAGCATCGATGGAGAAGCTGCCTTCTTTGTATCAGGAATATCAGGAGGATCCCCGGGCAGGGGTCCGCAGCCTGATTGAGAAGTACCGAAAGAAAGAAGATGCGCTGGCAAAAGAAAAAGAGCGTACCGAACAGATGAAGTTTTATGAAAAGCAGTACGAGTCCAGAGGCTACGTCTGCGGTATCGATGAGGTAGGGCGAGGTCCGCTGGCAGGCCCGGTGGTCGCAGGAGCGGTGATCCTGCCCAGAGACTGCCAGATCCTGTATCTGAACGATTCCAAAAAGCTGACAGCGAAAAAAAGGGAAGAATTGTACGATGTGATCATGGACCAGGCGGTGGCCGTCGGGATCGGCTATGTATCCCCCGCCAGGATCGATGAGATCAATATTCTCCAGGCAACCTATGAGGCGATGCGCGAGGCAATTTCAAAACTGCCGATCCAGCCGGATGTGCTGCTGAACGACGCGGTGACTATTCCCAGCGTAAACATCTATCAGGTGCCTATCATCAAAGGCGATGGAAAGAGTGTATCGATTGCCGCCGCCAGCATTATCGCGAAGGTGACAAGGGACCGTCTGATGGTGGAATACGACCGCGAGATTCCCGGATACGGATTTGCGTCAAACAAAGGCTACGGTTCGGAACAGCACATTGAGGCTCTGAAAAAATACGGTCCTTCACCGATCCACAGAAAAACATTTCTGACCCATTTCTTATAATGCCATGGTGAAAGGCCATGTTTTTGAATTGCGGGGGTATAAAATGCGGAGCGATCTGCTGCGTCATCAGGAGCAGAATACATTTTCAGATTCCGTAGCATTTAAATAAAAGCAAAGATGAAACGCCAGCAGCACAGAGAGGAAAACAGGATTGAACCGAAGAGAGACTGGGGCTGCATACGAACAGGCAGCGGCCAAATATCTGGAACAGCAGGGGTACAGAATACTGGAAAAAAATTTCCTCAGCAGATACGGAGAGATCGACCTGATCGCCATTGAGGATGGAATTCTGGTATTTGTCGAAGTAAAATATCGGACGGCCACGGACATTATGCGCCCGGAAGAAGCCGTAGACTGGAAAAAGCAGAGAAAAATATGCAGGACCGCCGATTACTATCGCCTGCGGAAACAGATTCCGGAAGATGTGCCTTGCCGCTTTGATGTGATCTCGGTGACTCCGAAAGGGATCACCCTTTACAGAAATGCCTTTTTCTATCACAGGTAAGGGCAGAAAATGAACTTGATAGCCGGATGAGGCATAAGGGTGCGCTGGAAGAAAGAAAAATTTTGAAGTAAATTTCCAAGTCTGCCATCATTCATGCAGTAAATGCGTCAGGAGGAAAATATGAAATTACAATGGAAAGATCCTGCGGCGCCAAAGCCGCAGGTCAGACAAAAGGAAGGAGTCACATGGCTGAGTTATCCGGTGCTGGAGCGTGCGCCGGGAGTGAAAAATGCCTTTTCCACAAGAGAGGGTGGAGTGAGCGAAGGGATCTGGAGTACGATGAACCTGAGCTACACCCGTGGAGACGACCCGGAACACGTGACGGAAAATTTCCGCCGCTTTGCCAAAGCCGTCGGGTTTCGGCCGGAAGACATCGTGACTTCCGACCAGACCCACACGACGAACATACGCCGCGTCACAGAAAAAGACCGCGGCAGCGGAATCACCAGGGAACGCAGCTTCTACGACATTGACGGCCTGATCACCGACACTCCGGACGTCGTCCTGGCAACCTTCTACGCCGACTGCGTTCCTCTCTATTTTGTGGATCCGGTACACCACGCCATCGGCCTGTCCCATTCCGGATGGAGAGGGACTGTAAATAAAATGGGTGCCGCAACCATCAAAGCAATGCAGGAAACCTTCGGCACAGATCCCGCCGATCTGCTGACCGCCATCGGCCCGTCCATCTGCCAGGACTGCTACGAAGTCAGCGAAGACGTGATCGACCAGTTCCGCGCCGCCTTCCCCGAAGAACTCCACACCTGTCTGTTTTACGGGAAACCCAACGGAAAATATCAGCTGAACCTCTGGGAAGCCAACCGCCAGATCCTCCTCGCATCCGGCGTCCCCGCCTCCCGGATCCAGATGCCCAATCTCTGCACCTGCTGCAACCCCCACGCCCTCTTCTCCCACCGCGCCACTCGGGGAAAACGAGGAAGCCTCGCCGCCTTCCTGTGGCTGGAAAAAAGATAGAAACACACAGCACCGACTGAAGCAGAGCGACAGTTCCCGGTTCCATCCGAAACGAAACGCAGGCCAAAAGAAACGCGGCAAAACCACAAACACCCGCACACAAACCACGCGCCCCACTCTCAGGAACGCGTGATGTCTCCCGGCGCCTCTTGGGGCCGCCGCAGGCGGGCGTGCGCGCGGGAATCCGGCGGGCGGTCTGCGATCGGGTTCTTGCGACTGTGGGCGAACAAAACAGGGCGGCGTGTTCGGGTCCCTGAAAGGGGAACGAACACGCCGCCCTGTTTTGTTCGAACGCCGGAGTGAGAACCGATGCAGACCGCCCGCCGGGTTCCCACGCACACGCCCGCCTGCCAGCGGCCCCAAGAGGCGCCGGGAGACATCGTGCGTTCCGTCCGCTTATCTATGCTTTGCCAGCAGCTTGTTGATCTTCTGTGTGGTGGAACGAACCTTCTCTACCGAGACATCATGATTCAGCGTATCAATGATGCTTGCCACATACTTGCCCATTTCTGCCGCTTCATACCACGGTTTCGAGAGCAGTTCCGGTGTGCGGTAAGTAAGGTCCGTAGTAATTACCTTATTAATATAACCCTTCTCATAATACTCATCAAACTTTTCAAGACCGTCCGTGAACAGACCAAAAGTTGTGCAGACAAACACACGGTTTGCCCCGCGCTCCTTCATCTGCTTCGCTACGTCCAGCATACTCTCGCCGGAAGAAATCATATCGTCAATGATGACTGCGTCTTTTCCCTGGATCGAGTCTCCGAGGAATTCATGAGCGACGATCGGATTCTTTCCATTTACGATCGTGGAATAATCGCGGCGCTTATAGAACATACCCATATCCACACCCAGGATATTGGAAAAATAAACGGCGCGGGACATCGCTCCCTCATCCGGGCTGATGATCATCAGATGATCATTGTCCAGTTTCAGATCCGGCACGGAACTGATCAGGGCCTTCAGAAACTGATACGTAGGCATGAAGTTGTCGAATCCGCCCAGCGGGATCGCATTCATGACACGAGGATCATGGGCGTCAAAGGTAATGATATTGGAAACACCCATGTTCATCAGTTCTTCCAGGGCCAGCGCACAGTCCAGAGATTCCCGTTTGGAGCGCTTGTGCTGACGCCCTTCATAGAGGAACGGCATGATGACATTGATGCGGTGTGCTTTGCCGGTCGCCGCTGCGATGACACGCTTCAGATCCTGATAATGGTCATCGGGGGACATGTGGTTTTCATAACCGCATACTTTATAGGTAATACTGTAATTGCATACATCTACAAGAATAAACAGGTCAACGCCGCGGACCGACTCGTTGATCTTTCCTTTTGCCTCACCGGAACCGAAACGAGGACAGTCACAGTCGATCAGATAGGAGTCCTCCACATAACCGGACCAGTTGATACCGTTTGCCTGTCGTTTGACCAGATCTTTACGAAATTCTACCAGATAATTATTGACAGTGTTTGCCATCTCTGTACAGCCTTTCAGAGCTGCGATTTTTAATGGTGCCACCGGAATTGAATTTTCCAGTAAATCTAAATTTGCCATAGATACCTCCAGAAGTGAGTGTACTGTAACAATTCGGGTCCGCACAGGAAACGCGCAGACCGGTTGGAAATGTTACGCCATTATTTTACATTTTTCACATGATATTTATAACATCCCTTTACAAGGTGCGTCAAGTGAAAATGGAAAGAAACCTTGCTTTTTGCCGGTTAAATTGCTATTATAGATAGCAGGCTGCCCGGAAAACGCAGGGACGGAGGCAAGGATTCTCCCCCATGTCCGGCCGGGCGGCGGGCAGAAATATATGAGACGGAGGAGTAGATTGGAATGGCACAGAGCCGGCATATTATCAAAAGTATAGAACCGGGCAGCATCGCCGAAGAGATGGAGCTGATGCCGGGCGACGAGCTTCTGACCGTAAATGGCGAGGAGATCGAGGATGTCTTTGACTATCAGTTTCAGATCAAAGGCGCTGATTATGTGGAACTGGGCGTACGCAGGGCAGACGGTGAGGAATGGCTGTTGGAGATCGACAAGGAATACGATGAAGATCTCGGGATCGTCTTTGAAAACAGTCTGATGGACGAATATCGTTCCTGCCGGAATCACTGTGTCTTCTGTTTTATCGATCAGATGCCTCCCGGAATGCGTCCGACCCTGTATTTTAAAGATGATGACTCACGTTTGTCTTTTCTTCAGGGAAATTATGTGACACTGACAAATATGAATGACAGAGATATCGAGCGGATCATCCGCTATCGCCTGGAACCGATCAATATTTCTTTCCAGACGACGAATCCCGAGCTGCGGTGTAAAATGCTCCACAACCGGTTTGCCGGAGAGGCGCTGGAAAAGGTGAAGCGGTTATTCGACGCAGGGATCGAGATGAACGGTCAGATCGTTCTGTGCAAAGGCCTGAACGACGGCGGGGAGCTGGAGAGAAGCATTTCTGATTTGACGGCGTATCTGCCGCATCTGAAAAGCGTATCTGTGGTCCCGGTAGGACTAAGTCGTTACCGGGAAGGGCTGTATCCGCTGGAACCGTTCACGAAAGAAGACGCCGGAGAGGTACTACGGGTGATCCGCCGGTGGCAGGAAAAACTGTATGAGACCTGGGGACTCCACTTTATCCATGCCAGCGACGAATGGTATCTGCTGGCGGAGGAGGAACTGCCCGGCGAAGAAGTGTACGACGGCTATCTGCAGTTGGAAAACGGTGTGGGTATGCTGCGGCTGCTGATGGAGGAAGTGGAGCAGGAACTGGAACGCAGAGAGGGCGATGGCAGGGAGATCCATATTTCTCTTGCGACGGGCAGACTTGCGGCGCCGACGCTGGAACTGCTGATGAAAAAAATCTGTCGGAAGTACCCGGGAGTACACGTACAGATTTATCCGATCCGCAACGATTTCTTCGGGGAGAGCATTACAGTGTCCGGGTTGATCACAGGACAGGATCTGATCGCCCAGTTGGAGGGAAAACCGCTGGGAGAAAAACTGCTTCTTCCCTGCAACATGCTCCGGGCAGGAGAGAACGTCTTTCTGGATGACGTCACGGTGGAAGAGGTGGAACGTCGGCTGGATCTTCCGGTCCAGATCGTGGACGAGCCCGGAAGGGATCTGGTGCTGGCGGTATTGAATGAAACCAATGAATTGACTCATAAAAGGAGAATCATGTATGAACAAAGCGATTGTAGCAATAGTGGGCCGTCCGAATGTGGGCAAGTCGACCCTGTTTAACTCGCTGGCGGGTGGAAATATTTCCATTGTAAAAGATACGCCGGGCGTGACCAGGGATCGGATCTATGCGGACGTTACGTGGCTGAACCATACGTTTACTCTGGTGGACACCGGCGGAATCGAGCCGGAAAGCCGTGATGTGATCCTGTCCCAGATGCGGGAGCAGGCGCAGATCGCCATCGATACGGCGGATGTGATCATTTTCATCACAGATGTACGTCAGGGATTGGTGGATGCCGACGCAAAGGTGGCGGATATGCTCCGCCGGAGCCGGAAACCGGTGGTGCTGGCGGTCAACAAGGTGGATAACTTTGAACGTCAGATGATGGATGTTTATGAATTTTATAATCTGGGGATCGGAGAACCGATGCCGATCTCCGCGTCTGCAAAGCTGGGGATCGGCGACATGCTGGACGAGGTGGTAAAACACTTTCCGGAGCAGGCGGAAAAGGAAGAGGAAGAAGAGATTCCTCATGTGGCAATCGTCGGAAAGCCGAACGTGGGAAAATCTTCCCTGGTCAATAAGCTGCTGGGCGAGAACCGTGTGATCGTGTCGGACATTGCGGGAACCACCAGGGATGCGGTCGACACCACCATCGTACACAACGGCCGGGAATATGTTTTTATCGACACGGCGGGTCTCCGCAGGAAAAACAAGATCAAGGAAGAGCTGGAGCGGTACAGCATTATCCGCACCGTATCCGCGGTAGAACGTGCAGATGTGGTCGTAGTGATGATCGACGCGTTGGAGGGTGTGACCGAGCAGGATGCAAAGATCGCCGGTATCGCCCATGACCGTGGAAAAGGGATCGTTATTGCGGTCAACAAATGGGATGCTCTCGAAAAGGACGACAAGACCATTTACCGTTTCACGGAGAAAGTGAGGACCACGCTGGCCTATATGCCTTATGCAGAGATTGTGTTCATCTCGGCAAAGACCGGTCAGAGAACGCAGAAGCTTTTTGAGACGATCGATATGGTGCTGGAAAATCAGACCTTGCGGATCCAGACCGGTGTGCTCAACGAGATCCTGACGGAGGCGATGGCGATGCAGCAGCCGCCGTCGGACCGTGGAAAACGTCTGAAAATATATTACATGACCCAGGTGTCGGTAAAACCGCCGACCTTTGTGGTCTTTGTCAATGACAAGGAACTGATGCATTTTTCCTATACTCGTTATCTGGAAAACAAGATCCGGGAGGCATTCGGTTTCAAGGGAACTTCCCTTCGTTTTATTATCCGGGAAAGAAAAGAGAAGGAGCAGTAATGCAATGATTAGGATTATTTGTCTGTTGATAGGATATTGTTTCGGCCTGTTTCAGACCTCTTATATTTACGGAAGACTTCATGGAATCGACATAAGAAATTACGGCAGCGGAAATGCGGGAACCACCAACGCACTCCGCACGCTGGGTACCAAGGCGGGAGTCATCACATTTTTCGGCGACTGTTTTAAATGTGTATTTGCAGTGCTCCTGGTGCATCTGCTGTTCGGGAAGACGTATCCGGACATGATCCGGCTGCTGGCGGTTTACGCGGCGGCAGGGACGATCCTGGGACATAATTTTCCGTTTTATCTGAAATTTCGTGGAGGGAAAGGGATCGCTGCGACGGCCGGTCTGATCGTTTCCTTCGACTGGAGAATCACGATCGTTGCGCTGGTATTATTCGTTGCGGTATTTCTGACGACTCATTACGTTTCTCTGGGATCACTGGTCGTATACGGTGTGCTTCTGATCGGGACGATTGTGCTGGGACAGATTGGTCTGTTTGCGATGCCGACAGATTACCTGTATGAAATGTACATAGTCGTTGCGCTTCTGACGATACTGGCGGTATGGAAACATCGGGAGAATATCGGACGGCTGCTCTCGGGAACCGAGAGAAAAACCTATTTAAGCGGTAAAGGAAGGAAGTAATCTATATGGCAAAGATCAGTATCATCAGCGCGGGAAGCTGGGGTACCGCGCTGGCACTGCTGCTTTACAACAACGGACATCAAGTGACGGTCTGTTCTGAAAATGAGGAAGAGATTCGGATGCTTCAGGAAAACCATGAGCATTTGACGAAACTGCCGGGAGTCCGTCTTCCGGAGGAAATGGAGTTTACGACGGATATGGAGCAGGCGCTTGCAGGCAGAGATCTTCTGGTGATGGCGAAGGCGTCGCCATATGTGCGTGCTACTTCCAGAAAACTGGCGCATTTGATCCCGAATGGCCAGCTGATCGTCAATGTTGCCAAGGGTATCGAGGCCGATACGTTGATGACGATGACGGATATCATCTCCGAGGAGATCCCGTCAGCCAACGTCGCTGTCCTGTCCGGGCCGAGCCATGCGGAGGAGGTAGGCCGCGGCCTTCCCACGACGATCGTCGCCGGGGCAGAGGACCGGGAGACGGCTCTCTATGTGCAGAATGTTTTCATGAGTCCGGTATTCCGTGTCTATACAAGTCCTGATGTGCTGGGGATCGAGCTGGGAGGTTCCCTGAAAAACGTCATTGCACTGGCGGCGGGGACCGCAGACGGACTGGGGTACGGCGACAATACAAAGGCAGCACTGATCACGCGCGGAATCGCGGAGATTACCCGTTTGGGGATCGCGATGGGCGCTCAGGCAAATACTTTTTACGGTCTCTCGGGAATCGGCGACCTAATCGTTACCTGCGCTTCCGTACACAGCCGGAACCGCAAGGCAGGTTATCTGATCGGAAAAGGGTATACGATGGAGAAAGCCATGGACGAGGTAAAAATGATCGTTGAGGGCGTTCACTCCGCCCGCGCAGGTCTGGAGCTTTCAGAGAAATACGGGATCGAGACGCCGATTATCCGCGCGGTAGGCGATGTGCTGTTTGAGGGAAAAGCTCCGCGGATGGCCGTCGACGAACTGATGCAGCGGGTTAAAAAAGACGAACTTGCCCCTGAACTGTGGGAGACCACCGGGAAAAAACGAAGAGAGAAACGATAAAGACCGATTCCTCTGTCCCACGGATCAGCTCACTCCCTGCCCGATCATGTCGTCCGGAATCGAGGCGCTGCGGAAATGTTCGTCCATGGAATTGATCAGTTCCATGTCGAGATCGGAAAGCTGAAAATCGAAGATTGCCGCGTTCTCGGCAATACGTTTCGGATTGGTGGATTTCGGGATCACACAGATACCTCTCTGCACCAGATAACGAAGCCCGATCTGAGCGGGCGTCCGTCCGTATTTCTCAGCCAGATGGGTGATGATCTCGCGCTCCAGGTAAAGCCCCCGGGCGAGGGGCGCGTATGCCTGTACAACGATGCCGTGTTGCTGGCAATAGGCGACCAGTTTCTTCCGGTTCCAGAGCGGATGGCATTCAATCTGGTTGACGGCCGGGACTACACCGGACATTTCGAAGAGCATCTGAAGATGTGTTTCCTCAAAGTTGCTGACGCCGATAGAACGGCAGCGGCCGGACTCCCGGATCTTTTCCAGCGCTTTCCAGGTCTGAGTATAGCAGCCGGGAACCGGCCAGTGGATCAGGTAAAGATCTACATAATCCAGTTTCAGACGGTCAAGGCTTCTGTGAAAAGCCCCTTCCACATCGTCCATCCGCTGGGCGTTGTTCCACACTTTTGTCGTAATAAAAAGTTCTTCCCGGGGCACAGAACACGCGCGGACGCCCTGTCCGACGCCCTCCTCATTCTTGTAGACAGAGGCTGTGTCGATCAGCCGGTATCCGTTTTCAACGGCGGCAGCGATCGCACGCTCCACCTCTCCTTCCCCGATCGCCTTATAGACGCCGAGACCCAGTACGGGTATCTGATTGCCGTCGTTTAATGCGGCGGTGGAAATTTCTGTATTCATTTCGGATCAACCTCCATTTTTAAAAATAAATAAGGTAATCATTGGCAAACGGAAAAAGATATCATGCGAAAACCATGATTTTTGCTTATTTTATCATAAAAATATAAAGAAACAAGAGCAAGAATATTAAAAAAGTTTAACGCTGTTTGGTCAACTGTTGTATTGATTTTGAAAAAGAAATAGAGTATAATACAAACGAATTGATAGAAATTTGACATTCCATAAGCATTGTGCCTATGGAACGCATAAAAAAGGAGGATTTTATGCATTTATTACATGACGAGAATGGTAATCCTATTCCTCATGGCGGTCACGATGCACAGCATCATGAACATTCTCATGGACAAGATTGTGAAAACGGCTGCCACGAGCACTGCGAAAGCGGATGCAAAAATGAGAACGTGGCGCTTCTGACCTATATGCTGCAGCACAACGAACATCATGCGGCGGAATTGGACGAGATGGCGGACAAGCTGGAAAAAGCCGGCCTTTCGGATGCAGCGAAACAGATCAGAGAAGGAGTGTCTGATTTTCAGAAAGGAAATATGCGTTTAAGTCTTGCGTTGACACTGGTCAAAGAGCAGTTAAAGGAGGCGTGACAGAACATGTGTCTTGCAACAGTTTATAAAGAACCGGATAATACTGTTATCTGTAAAAATGTCGGACGTATCGACGTAGAAGGAGAATATGTGCGCATCACCGATATCATGGGTGAAGAGATAAAAGTACAGGGAAAGATCCTGATGGTGGATCTTGTGAACAGCATTGTAAAGCTTCAGTGTGACTGACCGGAGCTGTAAAGCGGAAGAAAAGCTTAAGTTTATGTTGCTGCTGCGCGTTCTTCGGCCGGGTCTGTGCGTCTGCCGCGCGGCCTGCATTTTCCGGCGACATCACTGACGATGGCGGCAACCGTATGATTTTCAAGCTTTTTTATAAAAAATCAATAGATTGCGGAGGTAAACAATCATGAAATTATCAGAACTGATGAAGGAAAAACAGATCCTTTCCTTCGAACTTTTCCCGCCGAAAACAGAAAAGGGAATGGAAAATCTTCCGGGTACGATTGAACATCTGTGCAAGTACAAACCGGAATATATTTCATGTACATACGGTGCAGGCGGCGGAAATGTCGGAGCCAACAGAGAAGTATGTCAGATGATCAAGAAAGCAGGCACCACACCGGTTACTCATTTTACGGTAATCCGTAACACAAAAGAAGGAATTAAAGAGCAGCTGGATCAGTATCTTGCGGAAGGCGTTGACCATATGCTGGCTCTCCGTGGAGATATCCCGCTGGGCGAGACTACAACCTGCGGAGATTTTGACTATGCGACTGATCTGGTAAAATTTGTCCGTGACAATTACGGCGACAAATTCGAGATCGCAGTGGCAGGTTCTCCGGAAGGACACATCGCCTGCCGCAGTCTGGAAGCGGATATTGCAGTTCTGAAACAGAAACAGGATAACGGAGCAGATTACATCATGACTCAGCTCTGCTGGGATATGGAGCAGTTCAAACGCTGGCTGGATGCGATCCGCAAGGCAGGTATCACGATGCCGGTAGATGTAGGTATCATGCCGATCCTGGACCAGGCAGCGACGATCAACATGGCGCTGTCCCGTAACGGCTGTGTGATGGAGCGTGAACTGTCCAGAATGATCTCCAGACACTGGCTGTTCCCGAATCCGTTCAACCCGAAAGATGCGGACGGAAAGCCGATCGATGTATTCTATGACAAGAAAGTAAAAGAGTTCAGAGAAGAAGGTATCGAGTATACGATCAAACAGATCGACGAGTATCGCGCTCTGGGCGTTAACGGCATCCATCTTTACGCATTGAATAAGTGGAAAGACGTATCCGAAATCATCGACAGATCCGGAATCCGTACACTTGTTTAATCTCAATATCAAATTCAGGAGGCGTCTGATTTATGGCACATGTAATCGCAATTGCAGGAAAAGGCGGCGTGGGTAAGACAACCCTTTGCGGACTGCTGATACAGTATCTGTGTGAGCAGGGTAAAGGACCGGTCCTTGCAGTAGACGCAGATGCAAATTCTAATTTGAATGAAGTCCTCGGTGTCGAAGTCGAGGCGACTCTCGGGGATATCCGCGAAGAGATCGCCCGGGCGGAAATGGCAAAGGAGAATCCGATTCCCGCAGGTATGAGCAAAGCGGACTACGCAGAATTCAAGTTCAGCGGCGCGCTGGTGGAAGAGGATGACTTTGATCTGCTTGTAATGGGCAGGACTCAGGGAAAAGGATGTTACTGCTATGTCAACGGCCTTCTCCAGACACAGCTTGCCCGGCTGTATCCGAATTATCCCTATATGGTCGTGGACAATGAGGCAGGTATGGAGCATATCAGCAGAGGGATTCTTCCCGGCATGGACACTGCGATTCTTGTCAGTGACTGCTCCCGCAGAGGTGTTCAGGCTGCTGCACGAATTGCAGAACTGATCCATGAATGTGATATGAAACCGAAAACCATCGGTCTGATTGTGAACCGTGCTCCCGGCGGCGTGCTCAATGACGGCACCAGGGAGGAGATCGAAAAACAGGGACTCCATCTTCTCGGTGTAGTTCCCCATGACGAGACGGTTTATGAGTACGACTGTGACGGTAAGCCTACTGTGACGCTTCCGGAAGATTCTCCGGTGCGTGCAGCTCTGAAAGAAATAGTGAAGAATCTGAATTTATAATTCAGAAAACATATCCCTCCGATGTGCGGAATATCGGAGGGATATCGTGGCGTTTACGTATCCCATCGGGGAGGATGGGATTTCGTATAAAGAACAATCATTAGAAGAAAGGAAGTAATCAAAAGATTATTTTTAAGGAGGATCATAATGAGCGAATTCAAATTGACGACCGTAGAAGAATTTGAACAGGCTACCAGCCGTCTTCTGGAGACCGGAGCGAAAGTCGGCGCTGACGCGTGGCAGTTCCGTGTAAAAAACCAGAGTCCGCACTGTAAATTCGGCGAGGAAGGAGCCTGCTGCCGGATCTGTACGATGGGACCGTGCCGGATCACTCCGAAGGCGCCAAGAGGAATCTGCGGCTGTGATGTACACGGTATCGTAGGAAGAAACTTCCTTCGCTTTACCGCAGGCGGAGCGGCGACTCACTCCGATCACGGACGTGAGATCTGCCATACCCTGTATGCGTCCTCAGCAGACGGCAACTACAAAGTAAAAGATCCTGAGAAACTGATCCGCATCGCAAAAGAATGGGGCATTGAGACAGAGGGCAGAGACATCTATGACCTGGCTCATGAGGTCGCAGAGACCGGACTGATGGAGTATGGCAAACCGTTCGGAACCCAGCGTTTCCTGAAACGCGCTCCGCAGCACACACAGGAGATCTGGGAGAGAGAAGAGGTAGCTCCTCATGCGATCGACCGCGAGGTATCCCGTGCGATGCATATGACACATATGGGATGTTCTTCCAAGGCGGAGGCGCTGATCCGTCAGTCTCTGCGTTCCGGTCTGTCCGACGGATGGGGCGGTTCCATGATGGGAACTGAGTTCTCCGACGTCCTGTTCGGAACTCCGAAGCCGGTAGACACCGAGGCAAACCTTGGCGTTATGAAAGAGGATGAAGTAAACATTATCGTACACGGACACGATCCGTCACTTTCCGAGATGATCTGTGAATATGCAGACGATCCGGAGATGATTGCTTATGCGAAAGAAATGGGAGCGAAGGGCATCAATGTTGCAGGTGTCTGCTGTACTTCCAATGAGGTGGCCATGCGCCGCGGTATCCCGATGGCAGGCAATTTCCTGCAGCAGGAGAATGTAGTCCTGACCGGAGCCTGCGAGGCGATCGTCGTGGACGTTCAGTGTATCTTCCCGGCCCTCGGCCCTCTGAGCAAATGTTTCCACACGAAGTTCGTCACCACTTCCCCGATCGCTCAGATGCCGGATTCCGAATTTATCCGCTTTGACGCGAAGACGGCGGGAGAGAACGCGAAAGCGATCGTAAAGATGGCTGTGGAAAACTTCAAAAACAGAAAACCGGAACTGGTACATATCCCTAACATGAAACAGAATGCTACCGTCGGATATTCCGTAGAGGCGATCATCAAGACTCTGGACGGCGTAACCAACTCTCAGGTAGATCAGACCGGTACTCTGATGCCGCTGTGGCAGTGCGTGGCTTCCGGTGTTATCCGCGGCGCGGTTGCAATGGTAGGCTGCAACAACCCGAAGGTGCGTCCGGATACCGCACATATCGAACTGATGAAAAAACTGATCGCCAACGACGTGATCATTGTTGCCTCCGGATGCTCCGCGCAGGCAGCTGCGAGAGCAGGTCTGATGGATAAACGTGCGAGAGAACTCTGCGGTGCAGGACTGAAACGTGTCTGCGAGCTGGCTGACATTCCGCCGGTTCTCCATATGGGATCCTGCGTGGATATTTCCCGTATGATGATCCTGGTATCCGAACTGGCAAAGATCGGAAATGTAAATATTTCTCAGCTGCCGGTAGTCGGATGTGCGCCGGAGTGGATGTCCGAGAAAGCGGTTTCCATCGGAAACTATGTAGTGGCGACAGGTATTGACACGTTCCTTGGCGTAGAACCGTATGTTTCCGGTTCCAGCGAGGTGACAGAACTTCTGACCAACGGTGTGCGTGACTGGGTAGAGGCTGCATATACCGTAGAAAAGGATATCGATAAACTGGGCGATGCGATGCTGGCGCGGATTGAAGAGAAACGTGCCGCTCTGGGCGTCTGAAAGTAAAAATAACAGATAAAGGGATTGAGTAAAATGAAAATTGCAGTGACAGGCAAAGGCGGTGTAGGTAAGACAACGATTGCAGCCACACTGGCGAGACTGTATGCCGACGAGGGACGTCCCGTGCTGGCGGCGGATGTGGATCCGGACGCCAATCTGGGACTGGCTCTGGGGTTTCCGGAGGATCTGCTGGATTCCATCGTTCCAATCAGCAAGATGCGTAAACTTGTGGCGGAGCGTACCGAGGCCAGTGCGGATAACAGATTTTACAAGATCAACCCGAAAGTCGATGACATTCCCGATACTTACAGTAAGATGTATAACGGAGTGAAGCTTCTGGTGCTGGGAACCGTTGAGACGGCCGGCAGCGGATGTGTGTGTCCGGAGCATGTGATGCTGAGAAGGATCATCAATAACCTCGTCCTCCGCAGGGAGGACGTGGTGATCCTGGATATGGAGGCAGGACTGGAACATCTCGGACGGGGAACCACAGAGGGCATGGATATGTTCATTGTGGTGATCGAGCCGGGCGCGAGAAGTGTCCAGACTTACAAGAACGTCAAACGTCTTGCGGAGGAACTGGGAGTTCATCAGGTTCATGTAGTGGCAAATAAAGTCAGAAATGAGGCTGATGAAGCGTTTATCAGGGAGCGTATTCCCGCGGAGGATCTGCTGGGCATGGTACATTACAATGTCGAGGTCATGGAGGCGGACCGGGCAGGGTCATCTCCATACGACTACAGTGCCGCAGCAACCGAAGAGATACGAAATATAAAGGCAAAAATCGATGAGTCAAACAAGTGATAGGAGGAAAAACGGATGACATTATTCGAGAGAGTTTTTGGCGGAAATGATGCCGTATATGGCCTGACGGAAGGAGCAATCGATGCTGCGATCGCGCAGCACGGCGAAGAGAAAGCAGTCAGCTTTCCGAACACCGCATACGCTCTGCCCTGCTATTATGCGGTAACAGGTACAAAAGTCACCAATCTGAAAGAACTGAAAGAGGCTCTGGGCGTTGTGAAGACGCTGATGACCAGAGAGAACAAGCTGAACGACGTATTTATGTCCGGCGTGGCGACTGCTCTCTGCGCGGAGTTTATCGAGGTGCTCAAATATATTGATGGTGCACAGCCTTACGAAGAGCCGTGCTACGGACATCTGAGCGATGCAGTGATCCGTGAGCTGGGTGTGCCGCTGGTAACCGGAGATATCCCGGGCGTTGCAGTTATCCTTGGCGCTGCTCCAACCGCACAGGAAGGTGTGGATCTGGTAAAGAGTTATCAGGCACAGGGTATTCTGGTAACACTGGTAGGCGGGATCATTGATCAGTGTCAGGAACTGGGTTACAAGACAGGTGCAAATGTCCGTGTGATCCCGTTGGGCAAGGATGTGACCTCCGTGATCCATGTCGTATCTGTCGCAGTCCGCGCCGGCCTGATTTTCGGTAATCTTACTCCTGGTGATGCAGGTGCGCTGATGGCATACACAAAAGACCGTGTTCCGGCATTTGTAAATGCATTCGCGCCGATCGATGATGTGATCGTTGCCTGTGGTGCAGGAGCGATCGCTCTTGGATTCCCGGTAATCACCAACGACGACAACGATGTGCCGCCGATCCCGAAGAGTCTGATCGTCCAGAAAGACGTCAGCAAGTTCAACGCTACCTCCCTGGAGGCGCGCGACATTAAGATCAAGATTACCAACATTGACATTCCGGTTGCATTCGCATCCGCGTTCGAGGGCGAGATCATCCGCCGCGGCGATATGCAGGTAGAATTCGACGGTTCCCGTGTGGACTGCTGCGAGCTGGTTCAGTCCAAGGATATGTCTGAGGTAGAGGATCACAAGATCGAGCTGATCGGACCGGACTTCGATGAATTTGAAGTGGGAAGCAAACACAGCATTGCATATGTGGTGGAAGTTGCCGGTAAGAATATGCAGTCTGATTTTGAACCTGTTTTCGAGCGTAAGTTCCACAGCTATCTGAACTGTATCGAAGGTGTTATGCACACCGGACAGCGTGATATGATCCGTATCCGTGTCAGCAAGGATGCATATGCGGCAGGATTCCGCGCAAAACACATCGGCGAGGTTCTGTACGCTCAGGTAAAGAATGAGTTCGAGGCAGTTGTCGACAAATGCCAGGTTAAGATTTACACCAATCCGGAAGACTGCACCAGGATTCGCCATGAGATCGCGATCCCGGCATTCGACAAACGTGACGAGCGTCTGTCCACGATGACTGACGAGTCCGTACCGGTTTACTACAGCTGCATCATGTGCCAGGCATTCTCCCCGTCTCATGTCTGCGTGGTTACTCCGGAGCGCCTGGGTCTGTGCGGAGCCGTTTCATGGCTGGATGCGAAGGCGACCAACGAGCTGGATCCGAACGGCCCGTGCCAGGTGATCACCAAAGAGCGCGTGATCGACGAGCGGATCGGCGAGTACGAGGACGTCAATGAGGCAGTAAAGAGACTTTCCCAGGGCGCTCTGGATGAGGTTTCTCTGTACTCCATCATGGAAAAACCGATGACTTCCTGCGGATGCTTCGAGTGTATCTGCGGTATCGAGCCGTTCTCCAACGGTGTATGCATTGCCAACCGTGAGTACGCAGGCATGACTCCTCTGGGTATGACCTTCCCGGAACTGGCTTC
>ERZ1090868.219-NODE-219-length-31693-cov-11.280043_pt1 | contig 31693 bp, 27 predicted proteins | sample MGYA00478475_ERZ1090868 | MGnify/ENA primary metagenome ERZ1090868 (study PRJEB33644, sample SAMEA5815747) | chicken gut metagenome | biome: Chicken; feature: Gastrointestinal Tract; material: Caecum | place: Ireland | collected 2019-01-01 | study: A study of the...
AAATATGATATAATTAATTTTAATAAATGCTTAATAAACGGTGTGCAAACCCTACAAAAACATTGGGTGAAATGCATGGAAAATGTTCGTGATGCCCAAAATGTATCGGAGGCGCATCAGGCTAAAGGAGGAGTGCGTATGAGCAATACACAGACAAATACGGGAACGAAAAAGTACCGTAAATTTGGTATGCGCGATAAACTCGCATACGGCGCAGGCGACTTTGGGTGTAACATGAGTTTCGCTTTGAAAGGTACCCTGACAATTTTCTGGACACAGTATATGGGAATCGATTCCTATGTAATGTCGGCCCTGTTGCTGTTGGTTCAGGTTTGGGATGCGATCAACGATCCGGTAATTGGCGCGATGGTTGACGCAGACCACAGAAAATATAAACGAAATAAGTTCCTTGCTTATATCTGGCTTGGATCAATCGGACTGCTGGTGGCAGGAGCGCTTTGTTATATTCCATGGCGTGGTGCGCCGGGTATGGTAAAGAATATTCTGTTCGTAGCTGGTTATATTCTGTGGGATGCATTTTACACGATCGCGAATGTTCCTTACGGTTCTCTGCTGTCCCTGATTTCCTCTGATCCGGTTGAGCGTGCACAGCTGTCTACCTGGCGCTCTATCGGTTCTACCCTGGGCAGTGTGGCATGTCAGGTTCTTCTGCCGTTCCTTATTTATGATGCAAGTAATAACCTGATGGGAGACAGAATCTTCTTGATCGCTCTGGTTATGGGTGTGATCGGATTTATTGCGTTCCAGTTTATGATTCGGAATACAGAGATCCGTGTGGAAAGAGAGATCAAAGTCGGTGAGGAAAGACAGAAGTTTAATGTTATTAAGGCGATCGGAAACTTCCTGCGTAACCGTCCGGCTGTAGGAGCTACCCTGGCGCCGGTAGGTATGTTTATCGGTATGTACGGAGCACAGACGTCTCTGCAGATTATGTTCCAGTCTTACTTTAAGAACGCGCAGATCTCCGGTATTATCGGAATGATTTCCTATGTCGGACTGATTCTCTATATGCCGTTTATCAGCAAGATCGTTAAACGATTCGGAAAGAAAGAAGCAATCACTGTCGGTTCTTTTGTCAGTATACTTGCGTATGTCCTGATGCTTGTCCTTCCGATCACTCCTGATGGAAGAGGACTTGTGCTTTTTGTAGTCTGCCAGCTGATCAATGCGGTGGGATCCGGTATTGGAACCTGTGTATCCTGGTCCCTGATGGCGGATGCGATGGATTACGAAGAGTGGAAATTCGGTGTTCGTAACGAAGGTACTACATATGCGATGCATTCCTTCTTCCGTAAACTGGCACAGGGTATTGGACCATCCCTTGGTCTGGTACTTGCTACAGCATTAGGTTATGATGCAGCTTTGAAAGCTGATCAGACAGCAGCAGTTGCTCTGAATATGAGATATTTGACCGCAAGTATGTATCTCCTCAGCGCAGTGATCCAGTTTGTGGCATATGCATTTATCTACAATCTGGATAAGAAAACCCTGGCTCGCATGGAGCATGATCTTGGCCGTGACAATAACGAAGAGAAATAAGTGAAGATGCCGCAGAAGAATCTGAAAAGATTTTTCTGCGGTGTTTTGTTTGATCAAATGCGCTATGAAACAGATGAAGAGTTGTAGAGATCGTTGCCGGTGAACAATGCAAAAAGTCCCAGGATCGCCCGATGAAGATAAGGTTTGTATTCCTGCATGGACACGGGTTCCTGGTACAGAATGCAGCTGTAACAGGTGGACCCCACCAGTTCTATGATCGTGAACAACATCAGTTCCGGTTCTGGACAGGTGACAGTGTTTCTTTCCAGAATTTCCAGGTAGAAGTCATAGAAACGGCGGGTTTCATCCGGAAGTTTTTCCTGAAAAGCAGTCTTAAAGATTCCCCAGGACAGGTTTTTTGCGATAAATTCCAGAAGAGAGTGATCCTCTTCAAATTTTCCGATGATGTGATCGGCGATTTGGATCATCAGTGTATCCGGGCGGAAATCCTTTTTCGTGTCGAGAGTATTGTATGCCTCCGAGAGTAGCTGAGCAGCCTTGTAGGCGATCAGTTTATCTCTCAATTCGTATTTGTCTTTAAAATAAAGGTAGAAGGTTCCTTTCGCCAGACCCGCCGCCGTGACGATGTCAGAGATCGTCGTTTTGGCAAACCCCTTTTCTGTAAAAAGACGGTATGCTGTCTGGAAGAAAGCGTTTTTCTTTTCTCTTTTATTGTTTTCCCATGTTCCCATTATTTACCTGCTTTTCTGCCGGGTTCTCCCGGCCGGTAATTTTCTTCTATTATTTCTCAAATCGTTCCGGAAGTCAACAGAAAGGTAATTACTCTTGACCTGGAGTTCACTCCAGGTTTTATAATGAGAGCAGATCTGGAGATACAGATTGGGTAAGTGACTGAGGAAAGAGAGGAACACATCATGAAATTTATGAACAAGGAAGACTTTGACAAAGAAAATGTATTTGGACTTGGCGCTGAAAACACGGCGTTTGCTCAGTATTTTATCGGACAGTCTTATCTGAATCCGCTGACAGATACGAAAAAATGCCCTCTGTTCCTGGCAAATGTTACGTTTGAGCCGGGATGCCGGAATAACTGGCATATTCATCATGCAAAGAGCGGCGGCGGACAGATCCTGATCTGCACAGCAGGAGAAGGCTGGTATCAGGAGGAAGGAAAAGAGGCAGTCAGCCTGACACCCGGAACGGTCATTACGATCCCGGCGGAGGTAAAACACTGGCATGGAGCGAAAGCAGACAGCTGGTTCAGCCATATCGCGATCGAGGTACCGGGAGAAGAGACCGGTAATGAATGGTGCGAGCCGGTGACGGACGAAGAATATGGAAAGCTGCAGTGACCAGAGGTGACAGATCCGGCGCGTGACTGATGCGCAGCCGGGAAAAATGGATACAGGAGTAAACAGAACATAGAGAATGAAATCCGGTAAGAACCCGGAAGGGTCCGCGCAAAAGCCTGCCGCAAACGGCGGTCCCCGCGAATCCTTCCGGGTTTTTGTGCGATATACCCGGCAAGCGCCTTGCCGTGCTTGCACGAGCAGGCATTTGCCGGGTAATGGACAGCGAGCAGCGCATGCTGCGAGCGGGTGCGATATACCCGGCAAGCGCCTTGCCGTGTCTGCACGGCAGATATTCTCTTTGGCGTGGCGCAGAAAAGCTTTTTATTGCATTTTATAATAAAATACCATACAATAAAATGAGACAAGTGAAAAAAAGGTCATAAATTTCGGGTTTGTATGAAAATTTATGATTTCGTGAAGCGTAAAACACGAAAAGCAGCCGTTTTTCGAAAAAAAATGGGTGGATCTGGCAGCATTCAGTCAGCTGAACTGCTACCGGATTTGAGATGTTTTCAGGTAAAATCGTATTTGCACAGACATGGAAAAAGTGGAAGACAGAGGAGGCAGAGGATGATCACGATCAAAGAGCTGGCAAAGGAATTGGGCGTCAGTCCGACTACTGTGTCGAATGTCATCAATGGAAGAACCAGGAAAATGTCTCCCGAGACAAGAAAAAAGATAGAGATCGCACTGGTAGAGCATCATTATGTTGCGGAGAACCGCAGGGAAAATCCGAAAGAGATCCGGCTGGTTTCGCTGGATTTCTGTCTGGGGGAAAAGAGAAATGTCCTGACAGATCCGTTCTGCGGCGCGCTGATGGAGGCGGTGATCGAGAATCTCAGAGACTGCGGCTGGTATGTGGTCAGCGATGCGCCGTCCGGGGAGGAGGCGATTTTGAAGAAACTGGAGGCGCGGAATGTAGAGGGCGCCATTGTACTCGGATATGAGCCGGAGAAATGTGAGGAGTTGACGATGCGCGCTCCGAAGCCGATCGTGTTTATCGATTCCGGCGACGGAAATTATGACAATGTCGGACTGCAGGACCGGGAGGGCGCCGCGCAGATGACGGAATACCTGATCCGCCAGGGACATCAGAGGATTGCGTTTTTTACGGATTATCAGGAAAATTCTGTCTGCAATCGGATGCGGATGGAAGGTTACCGGGAGGCACTGCGTGTCCGGAAACTTCCATTCCTTCAGGAAGATATATATTCGCTTCCCCTGGACAGGCATATGAGAAATGAGATCATCAGGAAATTTGCGAGGGAAAAGGCCGGCCGGGTTTGTACGGCGGCGTTTTTCGTGAACGATCTGTTTGCCAATGAGGCGGTGGGAATGCTGTCGGCGGAGGGAATCCGGGTGCCGGAAGATCTCTCGGTTGCCGGTTTCGATGATAATATTTACGCCAGGCTGTCCAATCCGATGCTGACGACGGTGCGGCAGCATCCGGAGGAGAAGGCCTATGAGGCAGTAAAAATGCTGATGAAACGGCTGCGGGGAGAACCGGTTCCGGTACGGTCGATCCATCTTCCCACGGAGCTGATCGTCAGGGACAGTGTAAAAAATCTTGTGTCGGTCCGGTAATTCCGGCAACAGTTCAATCCGCTGAATGGTAACAGGTTTTGCACAAAACCTGTTGTACAACCTCGCAAAACCAGATAGGATGAAAGCAAAAGAAAAAAAGTGACGAGAAAATGGAGGTAATTATGGAACTGAAGCAAAGCTATTTTGAACTGTACGGTGACAATGATATTACCCGGTACCGCTGGGATCAGCTTCAGGAGATCATCGCGGGGGCGAAAGCTGCGAGAAGCCCGGAACTGAAAAAGCAGGATAAGGGCGGAAACCAGTGGTATATGTCAGAAAAAATGGCGGGAATGATGCTGTATGTGGACCGGTTCAGCGAGGATCTGAAGGGATTCGAGGAAAAGATTGATTATCTCGCGGAACTGGGGATCACTTATGTACATTTCATGCCGCTGTTGAAATCGAGAGAGGGAAACAATGACGGCGGTTATGCGGTGTCGGATTATCTGGCGGTGGATAAAAAGTTCGGAACGATGCGTCAGCTGGAACGTGTCGTAAAGCTGTTGAAAAAACGGGGGATCCGTACCTGTATCGATTTCGTGCTGAACCATACGGCCAAGGAACATGTGTGGGTGCAGGAATACAGAAACGGCAATCATGATTACGACAATATGTACCACATGTTTGACGACGATACGATCCCGAAGGAATACGAGAAGACTATGACAGAGATCTTTCCGGGCGTTGCGCCGGGAAATTTCACCTGGTATCCGGATCTGAACAAATTTGTGATGACACGTTTCTATGAGTTCCAGTGGGATCTGAATTATGCGAATCCGCAGGTGTTTAACAAGATTGTCGAGGTGCTCCTGACTCTTGCCAACAAGGGAATCGATATTTTCCGTCTGGATGCGATCCCGTATATGTGGAAGGAACTGGGTACGTCCTGTATGAACCTTCCGAAGGTACACACGCTCCTCCGGATGATGTATCAGATCGTGCAGGACGTCTGCCCGTCGGTGATCTTCCTGGGAGAGGCGATCGTGGAACCCCATGAGATCGTCAAATACTTCGGAACAAGAGAAGAGAAAGAGTGCAATGTCATGTACAATGCATCCCTTATGGTTCTGCTCTGGAGTTCTCTGGCGACGAGAGATGTACGGCTGATGGAGCGGTCTCTGTCCAAGGATTACGGGGTTCCGTCGGACGGTGTGTGGATCAATTACGGCAGATGCCACGACGATATCGGCTGGGGCTTTGAGACGGATATCCTCAGAGATCTCGGCTGGGATCCGGAGGCGCATAAGCAGTTTATGATCCGGTTTATGGAAGGCCGGTATCCGGGAAGCTTTTCCACCGGCGAACTGTATGAGTTCAATCCGGTGACGCTGGATGCGCGGAACAGCGGAACTTTTGCATCTATGTGCGGCCTGGAGCAGGCGCTGAAAGAAAAACACAGCTATAAGATCGAGCTGGCGATCAAGCGGATCCTCCTGCTGAATTCCATCATTATCTCTTATACGGGAATCCCGCTGTTCTACAGCGGGGACGAGATTGGACAGCTGAATGACTGGAGTTACAAAGAAGTTCCCGAGGAGGCAGGCGATTCCAGATGGCTGCACCGCCCGAAGATGGACTGGGAAGCTGCGGAAAAGCGGAAGGATCTGACGACGGTTCAGGGAAAGATCTTCCAGGGCATTCGCCGGATGCTGGAGATCCGGAAAGGATCCGAATACTTCCGCTCCGATCTGAAATCTACGCCGGTAGATCTGGATAATAAAGCCGTCTTCGGATTCCATAAAGAAAACAAGATGATGGTGCTGGCAAACTTTTCAGAGCAGGAGCAGTGGGTTGACGCAGATTATTTCAGCTGGTTCGGTCTCCCGGGAGAGATGACCGATCTGCTGACCGGGCGCCCGATCCGGTCCTACAATAACAGGATTCTGCTCGGGCCATACGAGTATCTGTGGCTGGTTTGAGACTATAATAGAGATAATACAGGAGGAGAGATATGGCAGTGATTTACCAGGAGAAAAGCGGACTTTTCACGCTGCAGACAAAGACGACGACGTATCAGATGAAAGTGGACAAATACGGTGTGCTTCTGCACACATATTACGGGCCAAAAACAGACGCCAGTGATTATTCTTATCTGATCATGCCGGCAGACAGAGGTTATTCCGGACAGCCGGGAGATGTACAGGATGAGAGAACCTATTCTCTGGATTTCTATCCGAGAGAATACCCGGTTTACGGAAATGGAGATTACCGGATTGTCGGAATGAAAGCGAACCTGAAGGGACAGGTTCCGGCGCTGGATCTGCGGTATCACAGCAGCCGGGTAATGAAAGGGAAATACCGTCTGGAAGGCCTTCCGTCCATGTTTGCGGAAGAAGGGGAGGACGGCGTCGATACGCTCGAGGTGGTTCTGAAAGACCGGTATGAGGATCTTTATGTTCATCTTCTCTACGGTGTGTATGAGGAAGACGATGTGATCACCCGCGCGGTCCGCGTGGAAAACTGCACGGGGCAGGCTGTAGAACTGAAACGTGTGATGAGCATGAGCGTTGATTTCACGGAGAGAGGGTTTGAACTGGTTCACTTCTACGGAAAGCATGCGATGGAGCGCCAGATGGAGCGCCAGGCGCTGCCCCATGGGATCACGGAGATCAGCAGCCGGAGAGGAACCTCCAGCCATCATCACAATCCGTTTGTGATCCTGACCAGGAAAGACACGACAGAGGATCACGGAGAGTGCTGCGGATTTGCCTTTGTCTACAGCGGTAGCTTCAAGGCGCAGATCGAGGTGGATCAGATCCATCAGACCCGGCTGACCATGGGGATCAATGACGAGGAATTCTGCTGGAAGCTGGAAGATCAGGAGAGCTTTACTGCGCCGGAAGTTTGCATGGTTTACTCGGAGGAAGGCTTTACCGGAATGTCCCGCCGGTTTCAGAAAGCGTTTTACCGCCGCCTGATCCGGAGTCCGTGGAAGGATAGAATGCGTCCGATCCTGGTAAACAACTGGGAGGCTACTTACTTTGATTTCGACCGTGAGAAGCTGATGAAGATTGCGCGTCAGGCCAGTGAACTGGGACTTGACATGCTGGTGCTGGACGACGGATGGTTTGGAAAACGGAACAACGACAACTGCGGACTGGGAGACTGGGTCGTAAATGAGGACAAGCTGGGCTGCTCCATGAAGGAACTGGTGCAGGAAGTCAACGATCTGGGACTTTCCTTCGGCCTGTGGTTTGAGCCGGAGATGGTGTCCGAGGACAGTGATCTGTACCGGGAACATCCGGACTTTGCATTTCAGATCCCGGGCAGGTCTCCGGTGCGGAGCAGGAACCAGCTGGTGCTGGATATCTCCCGCAAGGACGTCCGGGAATATGTAGAGGAGCGTATGTTCCGCGTGCTGGACGAGGCCAATATCGTCTATGTAAAATGGGATATGAACCGGAGTATAGAAAATGTCTACAGCGCTCTGCTTCCGGAAGGAAGCCAGGGAGAGATCCTTCACAGATATGTGCTGGGACTGTATGAGATGATGGAACATCTGCTGGAGAGATATCCGAACCTGCTTCTGGAGGGATGCAGCGGAGGCGGCGGAAGATTTGACGCCGGAATGCTGTACTATGCTCCGCAGATCTGGTGCAGCGACAACACGGATGCGGTGGAACGTCTGAAGATCCAGTATGGAACGTCCTTTGCCTACCCGATGTCCAGCATCTCCGCTCACGTTTCCGTATGCCCGAATCATCAGAACGGCAGAGTGACGCCGTTCAAGACGAGAGGCATCTGCGCGATGCAGGGTGCGTTCGGATACGAACTGGATCTCAGCAAACTGAGCGACGAGGACAAGGAAGAAGTGCGGAGACAGGTGAAATTCTACCGGGAGAATTACCAGGTGATCCAGAGCGGCGATTACTACCGGATCACATCTCCGTGGGAGAATCACGATGTGACCGCGTGGAGTTACGTGGCCCAAGACGCAAGCAAAGCGATCCTTGCCGCGGTGTTTACGGATCTTCACGGAAATCCTGTGGCAGAGCGGGTGCGCTGGAGAGGCCTGGATGAGAAAGCGGTCTATGAGATCGACGGACGCGAGTATACCGGAGCGGCCCTGATGCACGGCGGCTATCTGCTGCCTGTACCCCAGTGCAACTACGATTCCTGTATGCTGGTGGCGGTGAGAAAGTAATATTTTGCGGAATGTCACCGGCATCTGCGCAACACGGCATCAGAAAGGGGGATGATGCCTGTGAAAAAACTTTTTATCATTTTTGCTCTTGCGGCAGGGTTGCTGTCCGCATGTTCGAAAACCGAACCGGAAAAACAGATTTCCTATGACTGGCCGCCGCCGGTGGAAGAACTTTCCTGGGGAATGAGCGGAGAAGAAGCCGTGGAGGCGCTTGGGCTGACGGACGATGAGATTACGTGGGAGGAGGCAGAGACCGGCGATCCCTTCGGCTCCGGGGAAAAAGTAAAGATGCGTTGGTTTCAGATGGAGGAACCGATGGAATTTCTCGAAGAAGAGGTTTCCGCAGCATTTTATTTTAATGAAAAGACAGGTTTGGATACGATCTCCTTTGAGTTTGCTGATAAGTCCTGGAGAAATATTGAAGTAGACGTACAGAAGAAACTTATGGAAAACTATGAGAGTTCCTGGGGAACGATGCTGGAAGAACTGGACGGAGAAACACTAGAAATGTTGAAAAGCTATATGGTGGAAAACGGAACGCCGGAAGACGCTGCGGAGAGAATGTTCAGTGATGAAGATCTTTTGCACAGGCCGTTGGCAAGCTATGAACTGAACATGCAGGAAGGAAGTCCAGCCTACGGTTCGCTTCTGTTTCACGGTTCCCGGGCTGCAATGATGGAGCATGTATTCTGAAACTTTCAGTTCATACGGTGTTTACATGGTTCGGTTACTGAGAGCGACAGTTCTGTCGGATGAACGGTTATTACTACATTACGGAGAAAGCGCGGAGGAATTGCCTTTGCGCTTTCTCTTGCTATCCGGAAGTAAGAATTATCCGGCATTGATTCCCGCAGCAGCAGTCGAAACGAAGTGCAGACCTGCTGTGAGGTTTCTGGCTTCTATAGTTCTTCCGGTTTTTCAGAGACAGGAGATGACAGAAAATGACAGAAAGAGAGGCTTTCCGGATCCTCGGGCTGTCCAGGGAGGACGGGCCGGAGGAGATGAAACGGAAATACCGGCGGATGATCCTGCAGGCGCATCCGGATACGGATCTGTCGGCGGAAGAGCGGCGCACCCGTGACGCGCAGGAGATCAATCTTGCCTACGGGGTACTGAAAAAGTATTTCGAGGGACAGCGTAAGTCAGAGTCCGGACATGGGAGAGAGAAAAAGAGTTCTGCCGGGTCGGAGAGGACTGAGATCTGGAACGCAGAGATCAATGAGAACGCTTACAGGGAGCGTGAGATTCTTCACGAAGCCGAGGACAGCGAGGGAAGGGTGATGGGGCAGATCTGCATCGCCAGAGGAAAGTATCTCTGGAGTGTCGAGGAGAGTTTCCCGTTATTTCTTCTCAGTATTTACCGGTGTGCCGGAGAGATTTTGGAAGAGATCGATTTCGGAAAACGAAGTCCGTCGCGCAGCCGGCCGGCAGAGATGAAGGTGCGGGCGGAGCTGGCATATTTACTGGCTCAGCAGTTTACAGACGGTACCGGACTGCTTCATGAGTTTGCCCTGGAAGAGACGGAGGACCGGAAGAAACGAAAAATCTACAGGATCGCGGCGATGGTGGAACTGTCAGATCCGTCGATTTCCCTCCGCCCCGGAGATATACTCCTTCCGGCTGCCCTCCGCAGACACAGACTGTATCTCAGGGATGCGTCAGGGCGCGAACTGGGATATCTGTCGTTTCCGGACGACCGGCTGTATTACGTGGTCATTCCACTTTTTGAACAGAGAGCAGCCAGGGTGCGGATACAGGCGGCGGGAAAACAGCCGGAGGCGGAAAAAAGGGCTTCCGGCAGTTACCGGAACCTGGATCTGTGGCTTCGTCTGGAACCGCAGACCGGCGGCATGCCCGAAAATCTGAATTTGCAGATCGAGAGACTGCTGAAAAAATACCGAGAGAGTTTATAGATCCCCTTTGATCCGGATATCACAGACAAGACAGCCGTTATGCCTTTGCGGGCATAACGGCTGTCTTGTTTTATAAGATCCGTGAGTGTTCGCCATTGAACGGTTACGGTATCCTTTCATGGAAACTCGTTTCGTGATGGAATGGAAAAAATTGGATGATACACATTGGAAAATTTGGAAATGATAACAGTAGTCTGACAAAGGAAAGAAAAGAGAAACATCCGGCCGGCGCGGTAAATGTATCGGCCGGCCGACGTGTTGCGAAATACAGGAAAGGCAGGTGGTATGTCGTATGATTCGTGATTTTTTACAGTCCGCCCGGGAAGCGGAGCAGGAGGCGGACAGGATCCTGGAGAGAGCAGAAGCGCAGAGCCGCCGGATTCGGGAGGAAGCGCAGAAGAAAGCCGACGCTTACCGCCGGCAGAAGCAGGAGGAATTTGCCGGCAGAGCCAGGAAACAGAGGGAGATGGTTCAGCAGGAAGAGGATGTAAAGCGGATAGCGGCGAGGGAAAGTCTCTCGCTGGAACTGGGAAAGCTCAGAGACGATGCGGTTAAGAAAGAGGCGGAAGCGGTGGCCTTTTTGCTGGCGGAGGTTTTCTGAGTTTTCGGATAGTGTAAACCGTTCAGCCGGCGGAAGAGTTCCCGGTTTCAGACGGGTCCGGCGGATCTTCCGCCGGTAACGGAAAGGAGGAGAGAAGTCATGGCGAAGGAGCCGATGCGGAAAATAGAACTCTGTGCGAGACAGGACAGACGGAAAATGATCCTGGAACGGCTGCAGGAACTGGGCTGTGTGGAGATCCGTCCGGAGCCGGAAGGCGCGGAGGTGTATGAAACGATGGACGTGAGCGGAGCAAGAAACGCATTTCAGAAAAAAGTGAACCGCGCCGAGCAGGCGCTGGAAATACTGGAACAGTATGCGCCGGAACAGAGGTCCCTGTTTCAGACGCTGGCGGGAAAGCCGGTGCTCGCCGGCAGTTTTTACAGGGGTCCGGCAGAACGCCGCTCGGAATATTCGAAAACGGCGGAGAAGCTGATCCGCCTGGAAGAAGAACTCCGGGAGCAGCAGACGCTGATCCGGAATGCCAAACTGAGGATCGATGAACTGCAGCCCTGGGAGAAGCTGGATGTGGCGATGACATGTCCGGGAACGCGGCGCTGTTCCTTTTTCGCAGGGATGTTTCCTGCGCGGTACACGCAAGAGGAACTCCTGGCATTCGTCACAGAGAAAAAGCCGGAACTGCGTTTCTATGAGCTGCAGATCCTCTATACTTCCGCAAACGGAACCTGGACGGCGGTGGTCTGTATCCGGGAGGCGGAGGAAGAACTGAAGGGAATCTTCCGAAGTCATGGTTTTTCCGGGTCGCCGCAGCTTTTGACGCTTCCTCCTGCGGAGGAAGAACAGCGGCTTTGGCAGCAGATCGGAAATGCCGAAGAGCGGATCCTGCTGCTGGAAGAACAGATCCGGGAGATGGAGGAGGAGAGGGAGCATCTGCGTCTTCTGTCCGACTATTATCGGGTGCGCGCCGAAAAATATGAGGCGCTCGGATTTCTGTCTCAGACGAGGGAGGTATTTGCCCTGGAGGGTTACGTCCCTGCGGGGAGAGCAGAGGATCTGAGAAAAGAACTGACAGAGAGGTTCGGAGCGGCTGTGGAGCTGGAAGACATTCCCGAAGGAGAGCAGGCGCCGGTTCTTCTGCGGAACAACCGGTTTGCCTGCACCGGTGAAGGGGTGTTGGCTTCTTTCGGTCTGCCGAAGGCAGGGGAAACGGATCCTACGGCTGTGATGACGGGATTTTATGTATTCCTGTTCGGACTGATGCTGGCGGACGCCGCCTACGGAGCGATCATCGCGGCAGCGTGCGGCGCGGCGCTTCTGAAATTTCCGCGGATGGAGGAAAATCTGAGAAAATCTCTGGGGCTTTTTTTCTGGTGCGGGCTCTCCACACTGTTCTGGGGAATCCTGTTCGGAGGGTATTTCGGCGACGCGCCGGATATTATCGCCGGTACGTTTTTCGGCGTTTCGATTCCGGAGGGACAGAGTGTTATTCCGGCGCTGTGGTTTGTGCCCCTCGGCGATCCGATGCGCCTGCTGATGTATTCATTGCTGTTTGGATGTATTCATCTGTTTACCGGACTTGGGATCAAGGGTTATCTGTGTATCCGGAACAGAGATTACACAGCCTTTGTCTGTGACGTGATCTTCTGGTTTCTGCTGATCCTCGGACTTCTCTTCCTCCTGATCCCCAGCAGTATGTTTGCTTCGATGTTCGGGATCCGCGTGAGTGTTTCGCCGGCGTTTTCACTGATCTCCGGGGGAATGGCCGCTGGCGGAGCGCTGGGAATCCTGCTGACGGCGGGAAGGAGAAAGGGAAAAGCGTGGGGGATCCGTCTGGCCCTTGGCGCTTATGATCTTTACAATGTGACGGGATGGCTGTCGGATATCCTGTCTTATTCCCGTCTGCTGGCTCTGGGTCTCGCCACGGGTGTCATCGCCTCCGTCGTCAACCAGATGGGGAGTATGTTTGGAAACAGTGTTTTCGGGGTCCTGCTTTTTCTTGCAGTGTTTGCCGTGGGACACACATTTAATCTGGCGATCAATCTTCTGGGCGCCTATGTCCACACCTGCCGGCTGCAGTATGTGGAATTCTTCGGGAAATTTTATGAGGGCGGTGGAAAAGCATTTGTTCCGTTTGCACTCAACACAAAATATGTGGATATGAAAGGAGAACATCAGAAATGAATGGTTTGGTTTGGGCACTGGCGGGAGCGGTCGCGGCAGCGGCGCTGGCGGGCTGCGGTTCCGCCTTCGGAGTCGGTGTGGCCGGTCAGGCGGCCGCCGGTGTGGTCACGGAGGATCCGTCCCGGTTCGCAAAGGTGCTGCTTCTTCAGCTTCTGCCGGGTACGCAGGGAATTTATGGATTGTTGGTGGCGTTTGTCACGTTGTCGCGGATCGGCATTCTCGGCGGCGGTGGAGTGGATGTGGCGCTGACGACGGGGCTTTTGATCTTTGCCGCGTGTCTGCCTACCGGTATTGTGGGCCTGATCTCGGGGATTTACCAGGGGAAAACGGCGGCGGCGTCCATCGGGATCGTCGCCAGAAAACCGGATCAGTTCGCCAAGGCAATGCTGTTTCCGGCGATGGTCGAGACGTATGCGATCCTGGCATTGCTGGTGACTGTTCTCTGCCTGTTTTCCATCCCGGTGTAAGGAAAAAAGAGGATCGACGAAATGCAGCACAAAGGAGTGGAGTATATGAAACAGGATCATGCGTCGAAGACAGCGGAAATGACAGATTTTACCGTCCGCCCGGGGGCGCCTGAGAGGACCGATCAGGCAGAAACAAACCGCAGTTTTGAAATGCCCGCCGGAATGGAAGGAATAACAGAACAGATCCTGGAGGAAGCGCGCCGGACGGCGGAAGAGATGGAACGGAAGGCCGCAGAGGAGGCGGAAAAAATTTACGTCCAGGTGCAGAAAGAAATGGAACAGTGGGAGCTTCAGGCGGAAGCTTCGCTGGAACGTGAACTGGAAGAAATGAGGAGCAGGGAAAATTCCAGGCGGGAGGCGGAGCGTAACAGGATGCTGCTGGAGACCAGACAGACGATCCTTCGCGAAATGTTGGAAAAGGCGGAAAGAAAAATGGAGGAAGCCGGAACGGACGAGTATTTTTCCGTTCTGAGAAAGTTGTACGCCCGCTGTGCCCACAGCGGAGACGGAGTGATGTATCTTGGGGTCCGGGATTTTGCACGAATGCCTGCCGGATTTGAGGAAGAACTCTGCAGGATGACCGGGGAGAAGGGCGGCAGGATCATCCTGAAAAAGAACGCGTCGGTGAAATCAGGGTTTCTGCTGGTTTACGGTGAAATCGAGGAAAACTGTACGTTTCATGCGATGTTCGACGGACAGCGAGAAGAACTTCAGGACAGAGTCGGCGCTTTGCTGTGGCCGGGTGGCCGTTCGGACAGCTGAAAACGGACGGAAAGGCGGAGAAGAGGAGCAGATGTTCAGGAGAATGGACGGATACAGTTAGGAACACGGAGGCTGAGAGATGGCAGATAAGTATGCATATGCAGTTGCCCGGATCCGCACACTGGAGAATGATCTGTTGACGGATTCGGATATCGGGCAGCTTCTGGCCTGCCAAACCTGTGACAGCGCGCTGGAATTCCTGGCGCAGAAAGGCTGGGGCGGCGGGACAGACTGGAAGAGGAAGGATGATGGACGGGAAGAAGAGGAACGGGCCGGGGGCACGGAAGACGCATGGAAAAATCGTGAGGAGCAGATGCTGAGAAGGGAGACGGAAAAAATATGGGAGACTGCCGCGGATCTCCACGTAGATCCGTCTGTTTTTGAGATCCTGGCGTTTCGCCCGCTCTACCATAATCTGAAGGCGGCGGTCCGGGAAGTATGTACCGGAAAAGCCGGAGGGGAAATTTATTATGCCGGAAGGGTCGTAGAAATTGCCGGCGGTCTGCCCAAAGGCGGTTCCGGCAGTGGAATCAGCAGTGGAATTTCTTCCGGGAATCCGGGACAGGCGATATATACGATTGTCCGTGAGAAGAACTTTTCCGCCCTGCCCTGGCATATGCGGGACGCCGCCGCGGAGGCTTTGGAAGCCATGCTGCAGACGGGAGACGGACAACTCTGTGACACGATCGTGGACCGGGCGCTTCTGGACGCAGTGGAGCAGGAGGGCAAGGATTCCCCGGTGGAAGTCCTCCGGCTCTGGTCCGCGGAATTCGTCGCGGCGGCGGATATCCGGATCGCAGTACGCGCGGCGCGGGCGGGGAAGAACCGGACGTTTCTGGAGCGGGCGCTGGCGCCCTGCCGCCGGCTGAATGTGTCCGGACTGTGCGCGGCGGCGCTGTCCGGTGCGGAGGCGGTATACAGCTTTCTGGGAGCAGAAGGCTACGGGGAGGCGGCGGAGGCGCTGAAGGAGTCCGACACCGCCTTTGAGCGGTGGTGCGACAATCGCGTGATCCGGACGATCCGGCCGCAGAAGTACCGGGCGTTTTCTGCCGGACCTCTGGCGGCCTATGTCCTGGCGCGGGAAAATGAGATCAAAACAGTGCGGATGATCCTGACCGGAAAGCAGAATGGCCTTCCGGACCAGGCCATCCGGGAAAGGGTAAGGGAAATGTATGTATAAAACAGCGGTGATCGGCGACTATGACAGTATCTACGGATTTGCCGCCGTCGGACTGGAGATTTTTCCGGTGGACGGAGCCGGTGAGGCAAAAACGCTGATCCGCAGACTGGCGGACAGTGATTACGCGGTGATCTATATTACCGAGGCGCTGGCAGCGAAGATCCCGGAAGAGATCGAACGGTGCCAAGAGCGTTTTCTGCCGGCGGTGATCCGGATTCCGGGCGTTTCCGGAAATACAGGCGAGGGCGTACAGGGAGTCCGGCAGTCTGTGGAACAGGCGGTCGGAGCCGACCTTCTGTTCGGCGGGGCGGGATGACTTCCGTCTTGCTGAGATATGTGACAGTATCGGATATGAGTATGAGAGAAAGCAGGTGATGGTGACAGATGAGTACCGGAGTGATCACGAAAGTCGCAGGTCCGCTGGTCCTGGCGTCGGGTATGCGGGACGCAGATCTGTTTGATGTGGTGCGGGTCAGCAGACAGAGGCTGATCGGGGAGATCATAGAGATGCACGGGGACGAGGCCTCGATCCAGGTCTACGAGGAGACGTCTGGCCTCGGCCCGGGAGAGCCGGTGGAATCTACAGGTATGCCGCTGTCCGTGGAACTCGGTCCCGGATTGATCTCCAGTATTTACGATGGGATCCAGCGGCCGCTGGATGAAATCATGAAACTTTCAGGGAGCAGCTTGAAGCGGGGTGTCGAAGTTCCCTCGCTGAAAAGGGACAGAAAGTGGGAGTTTGAAGCCCTGGCAGATCCCGGCGACCAGGTGGAAACGGGAGATGTCCTCGGGACGGTCCGGGAGACTGCCGCGGTGGTCCAGAAGATCCTGGTGCCCTGGGGGATCAGCGGAAGAGTGAAAACGATCCATTCCGGAAGCTACACAGTGGAGGAGACTGTGGCTGTGATCGAGACGGAGGAAGGGGAGAGAGCGGTCACGCTGATGCAGCGCTGGCCTGTGCGCAAGGGCCGCCCTTACCGGAAAAAACTGCCTCCGTCCATGCCGCTGATCACCGGACAGAGGGTTGTGGACACGTTCTTTCCCATCGCCCGGGGAGGCGTCGCGGCTGTTCCGGGGCCGTTCGGGAGCGGTAAGACGGTGATCCAGCACCAGCTGGCCAAATGGGCGGATGCGGACATTGTAGTATATATCGGATGCGGAGAGCGCGGGAACGAGATGACGGATGTGCTGAATGAATTTCCAAAGCTGAAGGATCCGAAAACCGGGCAGTCACTGATGCAGCGGACCGTCCTGATCGCCAATACCTCGGATATGCCGGTGGCCGCCCGGGAGGCGTCGATCTATACCGGGATCACCATCGCGGAATACTTCCGGGACATGGGCTACTCGGTGGCCCTGATGGCGGACTCCACGTCCCGGTGGGCGGAGGCGTTGCGGGAGATGTCCGGCCGGCTGGAGGAAATGCCGGGAGAGGAGGGTTATCCGGCGTATCTTGGCAGCCGTCTGGCTCAGTTTTATGAACGGGCGGGAACGGTCATCGCTCTCGGAAAGGAAGGCCGGGAAGGCGCTCTGTCCGTGATCGGCGCCGTCTCCCCGCCGGGCGGAGATATTTCCGAGCCGGTGGCCCAGGCGACGCTGCGCATCGTCAAGGTATTCTGGGGTCTGGATTCCGCGCTGGCTTATCAGCGCCATTTCCCGGCGATCAACTGGCTGAAGAGTTATTCGCTTTACCTGAATGATATAGAGCCGTGGTTTGCCGGGCATGTGGCCGGAGACTGGATGGAACTGCGCCGGAACATGATGGCGCTGCTCCAGGAGGAAGCGGAGCTGGAGGAAGTCGTGAAAATGGTGGGAATGGACGCTCTGTCCCCGGGAGACCGGCTGAAGTTGGAGGCGGCCCGTTCTATCCGTGAAGATTTCCTCCACCAGAATTCCTTTCATGAGATTGATACCTATACTTCCCTGAAAAAGCAGTATCGGATGATGAAACTGGTGCTGGGATTTTATGAGCAGTGTACAGAGGCGCTGGAGCAGGGCGCGCCGATCCAGGGACTTCTCTCGATGGAGGTCCGGGAGCAGATCGGGCGGTATAAATATACGCCGGAGGAGGATCTGGACGCGCAGTACGAGGCGGTGAAAAAGAAGCTGGCGTCGGAGATCGCCGGACAGATCGGAAAGGAGGAGCGGTAGGAATGCCCAGAGAATACAGAAGCATACAGGAAGTGGCTGGCCCCCTGATGCTGGTGCGGGGCGTGGAGCATGTCTCCTATGATGAACTGGGGGAGATCGAACTGGCGAACGGAGAGAAGCGCCGCTGCCGGGTGCTGGAGGTGGACCGGGATACGGTACTTCTGCAGTTGTTCGAGAACGCGGCGGGGATCAACCTGGCCAACAGCAAGGTGCGGTTTCTGGGAAAAAGCATGGAACTGGGCGTGTCGCCGGATCTGCTGGGGCGGGTGTTCGACGGACTGGGACGGCCGGTCGACGGCGGACCGCAGATCCTGCCCAGAGAACGGCGGGACATCAACGGGCTGCCGATGAACCCGGCGGCCAGAACTTATCCCCAGGAATTTATCCAGACGGGGATCTCCGCGATCGACGGGCTGAATACTCTGGTACGGGGCCAGAAGCTGCCGATCTTTTCCGCTTCCGGTCTTCCCCATGCGCGTCTGGCGGCACAGATCGCCCGGCAGGCGAAAGTGCGGGGCAAGGAAGAAAAATTTGCGGTCGTGTTTGCGGCGATGGGGATCACTTTTGAGGAATCCGATTTCTTTATCGAAAGCTTCAAAGAAACGGGAGCCATCGACCGGACGGTTCTGTTTATCAATCTGGCCAACGATCCGGCGGTGGAACGGATCGCTACGCCGAGGATGGCGCTGACGGCGGCGGAGTATCTGGCCTTTGACGAGGGAATGCATGTGCTGGTGATCCTGACGGATATCACCAATTATGCGGATGCGCTCCGGGAGATCTCTGCGGCGCGCAAGGAGGTTCCGGGCCGACGGGGATATCCCGGATATATGTACACGGACCTGGCGTCCCTCTATGAGCGCGCCGGACGGCAGAAGGGAAAGGAAGGGTCGATCACGATGATCCCGATCCTGACCATGCCGGAGGACGACAAGACCCATCCGATCCCTGACCTGACCGGCTATATCACCGAGGGCCAGATTATTCTCGGGAGAGATCTTTACAACCGGGGAATCCAACCGCCCATCGATGTGCTTCCGTCTCTGTCGAGACTGAAGGACAAGGGGATCGGCGAGGGAAAGACGAGGGCGGACCACTCCAACACGATGAACCAGCTGTTCGCAGCTTATGCGAGGGGAAAGGACGCCAGAGAACTGATGAAGATCCTGGGCGAGGCGGCGCTGTCCGGTACGGATCTGCTGTACGCCCGGTTTGCCGACGCTTTTGAGAGGGAGTATGTCAATCAGGGTTTTGATACCGACCGCAGCATTGAGGAGACGCTGGACATCGGCTGGCGCCTGCTGGGACTTTTGCCGAGAAGCGAACTGAAGCGGATCGACGACCGTTTTCTGGATCAGTATTATGTTCCGGCGGAAGACAGGAAGTAACCGTTCCGTTTGCTGAACGGTTACGACGGCAAAGAATGACAGCCGGAAAAAGAATTGTTTTGAAAAGATGTGTGAAGGAGCAGACACAGGAGAGGAGAGAAGATGGCTGCGATACAGATAGTCCCCACGCGAATGGAACTGACGAGACTGAAGAAGAAGCTGCTGACCGCCGTCCGCAGTCATAAGCTGCTGAAGGACAAGCGGGATGAACTGATGCGGCGGTTTCTGGAACTGGCGAAAGAAAATATGCGGCTGCGGCTGGAGGTGGAGGAAGGGATTCGGAAATCTCACGAAGGCTTTGTCATGGCGAAAGCATCCATGTCCGCGGAAATGCTGCACACTGCGCTGATGACGCCGGGACAGGAACTGGCCCTCGAGGTCCGGAAGGAGAACGTTATGAGTGTGGAATTCCCTGCCATTTCGCGCGAAAACGGGAGAGGGGAAACCACAGATCGTATCCTGGCGGACAGCCGTTCTGCCGCCGGCGCTGTGGATATTTATCCTTACGGCTTCGCGTTTACTTCCGCCGATCTGGACGAAGCGGTGAGGGAACTGAGCGGAATCCTGCCGGATATGCTGAAGCTGGCGGAAACGGAAAAAGCGTGCCAGCGGCTGGCGGCGGAGATCGAGAGAACCCGCCGCAGAGTTAATGCACTGGAACATGTGGTGATTCCGGAAACCAGAGAGGGGATCCGGTACATCACGATGAAGCTGGATGAAAACGAGAGAAGCGCCCAGGTCCGTCTCCTGAAGGTGAAAGATAAGATGCTGAAAGAGATTCTCGAAACACCTTAGAGAATCCGTGTGACGCATATCCTGAAGAAAATAATCCTCAAGCACACGTTAAAGGAGCCGCACTTTCAGGCAGGCATAGCAGATATCCTCGCCTGTCTCGATGGTTCCTCTGTCGAAAAACACATCGTTGATTTCCAGATAAAATGTTCCGTCGATGGAGATGTTTTTCTGCCGCGCCCAGGCTTTCATCGCGTCGATCTGCTCCCCGGTTTTGGAAGTGTGGCTGGAAAAGAAGCGGCACAGGTATTCCCCTTCCGGGATCCGGCGCTCCGAGGAACGGCAGAGTTTATAGAGAAAAGAATCCTCCCTGGAAATGCAGTGCCCGAGAAAAGGACCGTCCGTCAGATAATTGGCGATGACAGGTCTTTTTTTCATGGGATCAAACCGGTAAATGACCTCATAGCACTGAGCGGGGCGATGCAGGATCAGGAAATCTCCGTTCAGGTATTTCATAAATTCCTGATTCCTCTCGACGATTTTCCGGAGAAACTCCCGGGTGTTCTGGAGCCCGCGGATCTTCTCCTCAATCAGGTTCTGCTGGCGGAGGAGCATGGTATTTAACTGTTCTGCGTGATCGCATTCCAGATAGTTTCGTATTTCTTTCAGTTCCATCCCGAGATTTTTCAGCGAGGTGATCAGGGCAAACTTGTCCAGCTGAAAAACGGAATAATAACGGTAGCCGTTGCTGTCTGTGACAGCCGGACAGAACAGACCGATCTCATCATAGTAAAACAGCGTCTTTTTATTTACCTTGCACAGAGACGCAAACTGGCCGGTGGTAAGGTATTCCTGGTTGTGATTCAGACTCATGAAAAACTCCTTGACTATCCTGTTACTGGATACTTTACAGTAAGGATAACAAGGAGGCGGACGAAATGCAAGAGAAAATATTACAGGGGAAAATATCAACGACACTGATCGGCTATGCGGTTCCCGTGATCCTGAACATGGCGGCTACGCAGTTTTACAGCATTGCCGATGCGATGATGGTGGGGACAGGACTGGGCAGCGGCGCGCTGGCTGCGGTATCCAACGGCGCCACAGTGCTTCAGTTTTTCCTGTTCATCTCCGGCGGGATGGAACTGGGAGGCAATCTTCTGGTCGCGTCGATCAAAAAGAGCAGGATAGGAGAGGAACTGACGAAAACCGTATACAATATGATCGTTCTGGATCTGGCGATCGGTGTCGTGCTGATGATCCTGGGGCAGGTGTTTCTGGGAAACATTCTGAATCTGATCAACACACCGGAAATGATTTTCAGCCAGGCAATGCTCTATACCAGGATTTATCTTGCGGGACTTCCATTTCAGATGGGATACGATCTGATGAAACAGATCCTGATGGGCTACGGGGATTCCAGGCGGCCCATGTGCCTGGTGCTTCTGACAACATGTTTCAACATAGGGATGGACGCCGTGTTGATTTATGTGATTCCCCTTGGCGTCGCCGGCGCGGCGATCGCCAGCGCTGCTGCTCAGGTGATCGGGATGATACTATGTTTCGGGATTTTGTACCGGACGATCCTGAAACAGAGATTCCGATGGGAATATCTGGGTCTGGGGCCGATGCGGGAGATGATGCGTCTTTCTCTGCCGACGATCTTCCAGCAGATCATGGGGCCTTTCTCCTCGATGGTGCGGCAGAGTCTGCTGGGGAGGATCGGAGTCAGCGCGATCGCGGGATTTTCGGCGGCTAATTCGCTGAGCGTGTTTCTGCTGATGCCCATGGCCGGATGCAGTCAGGCTCTTGTGGTGTTTACCGCTCAGAACCTTTCGGCAGGACAGGAAAAACGGACCAGAGAGGCGGCCAGGGTTTCCCGCTGGCTGACCGCCGGCATCACGACGGCGCTGATCCTTCTCTGCGTCTGCTTCCATGAGCCGCTTCTCTCCCTTTATACCAGTGACAGGGAAGCGCTGTCCTACGGCGCTCTGATGCTGACCCATGAACCTTTTTTCTATTACTTTTATGCGCTCCGGAACATCAACGAGAGCCGGCTTCGGGGCTATCGGAAGATGAAGGAATATCTGATCTCCAGCATTTCGACGACCTGTCTGGTGGTTCTGTTTACCTGGCTGCTGGTAGGGCAGATCGGATTTTCAGGATTCTATCTGGCTACCGGTGCAGGAAATATTCTCGGGCTGGCGGTATCGGGGGTGCTGGCGTCGTCTCTGAAGAAAGAAAAAATATCAGGTGAACGTTCCGGCGGCTGAACTGTTACGGGCAAAAGATTATGTTTCCCGGAACCTCTTGATAAATTTGTGATTTTGGGTTATCTTATAAATGCAGAAAATTTTATATCTTATAGATTTACATAATTCCTGCCGCAGAGGCATTTTCCCCACGGCAGAGAACATGGGAAGTCGGAAAATACATAACCGTTCCGTCGGATGGATGGTTACGAACGCATAACTTCCCCAGCGATGAAAGGAGTAACATAAGATGGACATCAAAGAAAAAGCACTGAAACAGCACGAAGAATGGCAGGGAAAAATCGAGGTGACAAGCCGTGCAAAGCTGGAAACACCGGAGGACCTTTCCATCGCCTACACACCGGGCGTTGCCGAGCCTTGTCTGAAGATTGCGGAGGATAAGGATCTTTCCTATAAATATACACGCCGCGGAAATATGGTGGCGGTTGTGACTGACGGAACCGCAGTTCTGGGTCTCGGGGATATCGGACCTGAGGCGGGAATGCCGGTTATGGAAGGAAAATGCGTACTTTTCAAAGAGTTCGGCGGCGTGGATGCGTTCCCTCTCTGTGTGAGAAGCAAAGACGTGGACGACATCGTAAATACCGTTGCTCTGCTGGCAGGAAGCTTCGGAGGCGTGAATCTGGAAGATATCTCCGCTCCGAGATGCTTTGAGATCGAGAAGAAACTGAAAGAACGCTGCGATATTCCGATCTTCCATGACGACCAGCACGGAACCGCTGTCGTAACTACGGCGGCTATGCTGAATGCGCTGAAAGTAACAGGAAGAAAGCTGGAGGATATCCGCGTTGTAACCTCCGGAGCAGGTGCGGCAGGAATCGCGATCATCAAGCTGCTGGTAAGCCTGGGTCTGAAAGACGTTATCATGTGCGACCGCAAGGGCGCGATCTATGAGGGACGTGAAGGACTGAACGCGGAAAAAGAAGAGATGGCGAAGATCTCCAACCGCGAGATGAGAAAGGGAAGCCTTGCGGACGTCCTGAAGGGCGCCGACGTATTTATCGGAGTATCTGCACCGGGAACCGTGACGCCGGAGATGGTGAAGACGATGGCTCCGAATCCGATCCTCTTCCCGATGGCTAATCCGGTTCCGGAGATCATGCCGGATCTGGCGAAAGAAGCGGGAGCGGCTGTTGTGGGAACAGGACGCAGCGATTTCCCGAACCAGATCAACAACGTACTTGCATTCCCGGGTATCTTCCGCGGAGCTCTGGACGTCCGCGCGAAAGATATCAACGATGAGATGAAAGTTGCGGCTGCTTACGCGATCGCGGATCTGATCGATGAGAAAGACCTGAATGCAGACTATATCATCCCGAATCCGTTTGACAAGCGTGTGGCTCCGGCTGTCGCAAAGGCTGTTGCGGAAGCTGCAAAGAAGACGGGTGTGGCGAGAGTATAAGATCATTCTGAACCCTTCAGTAAAATCCGCTTAATTTGCGCATTTACAGTGCAGACGGCGGAGAAATAAGCGTTACAGATAAAAAACAGTCCGGAACGGCGAAATCCCCTGTGTGGGATCGCTGTTCCGGACTGTTTTTTATATCACAGGAAACTTCGTTCCCTGTGATATAAAAACGCTCCGCGGGATGCGTACTCGCGCGAAACAGAAATTTGTCGCTAAGGCGACCGCGCTCGGCGCGAGAGTTCCGCGAGCGGAACTCTTTGTTTATTTCACTCGGATCGCCCGGTGGGGGCACATTTCCTGGCAGCAGAAGCACCGGATACATTTTTTATAATCATATACCGGCGGATTGGTCCTCCCGTTTTTAAACTGAATGGCCTTTCCCTCGACCGGACAGGCGCTGACGCAGACGCCGCATTTCCGGCACTGGTCCTTGACGATATACGGCTTCTTCCGGAAAATACCGAAAACACGGAAGGTATCCATGATATTTTTTCCCTTTACCTTCTTCCGGTCCACATGAAATTCCCGGTTTCCGTACTTCTCGCGGATCTGTTCGGGAGTAAAGGTTCCTTCCGGCGTTTCCACTTCGATCTGGTTGCTCTTCCAGGTTCCAAGCCCCATCTTCTCTCCGTGAACATTGGTCGGCACCAGTTCCGGATCCAGATAGACCAGATGACAGAAAACAGTGTCCAGAGCCACCGGATCTGTGGAGAACAGCAGGACGTTCATCTGGATTGGATCTCCGGAAGTGGGGCCGTTTCCTTCCATGGCGGTGATCCCGTCCATGATGTACAGCCGGGGTTTTAATGTAAGATTCAGGTCCGCCAGCATTCTCGCAAAAATATCTGCGTTGGGATACTGGGTATGTCCCATAGCCTTGTGCATTCCGCAGACACATCCATACTGGTTTTTTACCGCGCCGGTCACACGCTCCAGTGCATGGGTCTTCATTTTGCAGACACTGACCAGGGCGTCCGCCGCCAGAACATCTTTCGCAAGGGTCAGAGTCCGCCCTCGCTCGGTCTCTATTTTCTGCTCTTCCTGAAATTCCTTTGGCTCGACTCCGTATTTCTCCAGAGCTTCGTCCATATGACATTCTTTCATCGCTTTCCGGGCGCTGCCGATCCCGCAGGAATCTCCGCAGGCCAGGTGTTCGTACCCTTGTTCCCGGAAAATCCGGAAAATATTCTCCATCACCGCAGGATCCGTCACGACTGCCCGTTCCCGCTTTGAAGACCGGACCAGATTCGGCTTGAACAGAATTTTCTCTTCTTTTGCGATCAGAGATCCCAGGCCGCCCAGAAGTCCCAGCCCCTGTTTCAGGCTCTGGTACAGAGACTCCTCCTCATAGCTGCTGCACGGAATCAATACTACTTTGCTTTTCATAGGGCACTCCTTTGATGTGTTACAGTTCAGCCAGCTGAACTGTAACTTTGATGTTTCTTTGATTATGCTGCCTACTATTATAGAATTAAAAAGCGATTTTGTAAATTGGAACCGGAAATCCCGTTCTGCTCAGAACGTATGAAAACATAGTGCCTGTGGGCGTCCGGCCCATCGCGAAGCGATTCTCAATGGCTGGATGCCGTAACAGCTCAGCTGGCTGAACTGTTACCACAGTTGAACATACGGATGCGATAAAAGGATGACATTTTGTTTCAAACGTGTTATCGTATAAAAGATAATGACTACGGAGGTAACTGACTTATGATACTTCGACGCTTTCGACCGGAAGATCTTCCGGAGATCGCAGATTTGTTTTCCGACACGATCTATCGTGTCAACAGCAGAGATTATACACCGGAGCAGGTCCGCGTATGGGCAGCCGGCCGCGACCGCCTTGCCCGAAACCCGGATTTCTTTCGGAAGCTTTATACCATGGTCGCCGTCAAATGCGGAAAGATCGTCGGCTATGGAAATATTGACGACACCGGCTATCTGGACCATCTCTACGTTCACAGCGACTTTCAGGGGCAGGGGATCGCGTCCTCCATCTGCAGGGAACTGGAACACCATGCAGCGTTGCAGCAGGTACCTGAGATTACAGTTCACGCATCCATCACTGCAAAACCCTTCTTTGAAAAACGGGGATATCAGACGATCGCAGAGCAGCAGGTAGAACGGCAGGGGATTCTGCTGACAAATTATCAGATGAAAAAAGACATCGCAGTACAGCCGGAAGAACTGTGACAGAAAACTGCGAGGATTGACGCAGTAAACGCGTCGGAGAGAGGGTAAGCTTGGAGGGAAGCTTCCGAATCGCCCTTGATGACGCTGCAGGTGCGCCAGGAGGAGGTAAAATGAAAGGCAATGAAAAAAAGCAGCAGGAAAATCTTTGTATCACGGCCGGCTCAGAGGAAAACCTCTCAGGGAAGGAGACGGAACAATATATCTGCCGGACACTGACAGAAATGGAAATACCGTTCCAGATCATACATCATCCGCCGGTGTACACGTCGGCGGACTGTACAGAGATCGAAAAAACACTTCAGACCAGCGGATGCAAAAACCTGTTCCTGCGCAATTCATCCGGCGCCTCCTGGTACCTGCTCCTGCTTCCGCCGGAAGAAAAAGCCGATCTGAAAACAATCGCCGCACAGATTGGAGAAAAACGGCTTTCCTTCGCCAGCGCCGAAGAAATGAAAGCCATTCTCCACACAGAACCGGGCGCCGCCAGTATCCTGTGCCTCTGCTATGAAACGACAGAGAATCTGCACATCCTGATCCACAGAAAGATCCTTGAGACAGAGACCATCGGCTGCCATCCCTGCGTCAACACCGCCAGCCTGAAAATCACGGTTCGCGATCTCACAGAAAAACTCCTGGAACCCGCGCCTGTCCAACACAGCGGAATTCCCTTTTTTGAATATCGGAAAAAATCTCAACAACTTATCTGAATATAGGTTTATCCAGCAGAACTGTCACGAACAATCCCAAAAGGCCTGAATGAATATTGAAAAACCGAAGAGGCCAGATGGGAGATTTTTGAACATTTCTGCAATACCGGGTAAAAACATATGGACGACATTCTCGCATCCCTCCCCGCCGAAATCTACAGCAGGAAACCGGCCTCCGACCGGCAGCGGGGCGCGCGGGGAGCTCCGGCAGGCGAGCGCGGACGCATCGGGCGGCGGATGGGGAAAATATGGAAATGCAGTGCTTGCGACTACAGACGGACAGACAGAGGCGGTGTGTCCGCCGGGCTCAGAGCGGAAACAAGCTGACGCCGGATAAACAGATCATCCGCTCTGAAAGCCGGCGAACACACCGCCCCTGTCTGTCCGCCTGTCGGAGTGAGCACGCATTCCATATTTCGCCCCGTCCGCCGCCCGATGCGTCTGTGCTCGTCTGCCGGAACTCCAATGCGCGCGCCGCTGCCGGCCGGAGGCCGGTTTCCGTCCGCAGCATTTCGCACACCCTTCCATTTTTCGGGGAAAAGTGGTATACTGTCCGTAAAAAGCGTCAACAGGAGGTAGAAAGAAATGGAACTGGAAGCATTGAGAAAAGACATGGTTGCGGCGATGAAAGCAAAAGACAAGCCGAGAAAAGAGGCGATCTCATCCCTCGTATCCGCAGTGAAAAAAGCAGCGATTGATGCGGGATGCCGTGACGATATCCCGGCCTCCATGGTAGATCAGGTGATCCTGAAAGAACTGAAAACAGCAAAAGAGCAGCTTGATACCTGCCCGGAGAGCCGTCAGGATCTGAAAGAGGAATATCAGTTCCGCTATGATGTGATCAACGAATATGCTCCAAAGCAGATGAATGAAGAGGAAGTCAAAGCTTATATCACGGAAAAATTCCCGGAACAGCTTGCGACAAAGAATAAAGGAATGATCATGAAGGCCGTTATGGCGGACATGAAAGGCAAAGCAGACGGAAAGCTGATCAACCAGGTTGTGGCCGATCTCTGCAAATAATCGTGACTGTTCAGCCGGGGTTGCGCATTTTTCTGCGCAAGACCGTATGAAAACGCAAGATCGGCGGGCATCTGCCCAACGTGAAGCGGTTTTCATGGCTGAACTGCCACAAGCATCAGGAAACACAGGAGGGTGTCTGAAAGTCTTTTCTGCTGGTGCGCCGGAAATACGAAGTCAGGAAGTGTTTCCGGCGCACAGGCAGAAAACTTTTTCTGATACCCTTATAAATTTTACAGATCTTTTTAACTGGCTGAACAGAGAGGAGAATCGAATGGTTCAGAGTTGCATTTTTGATTTATACGGTACTTTGGTGGATATCCATACGGACGAGGGGCGTCCGGAAGTATGGGAGAAACTTGCACTGTTTTTCCGTTATTACGGAGCGGATTACACTGCGGAAGGACTGCGGGAGGCTTATCATCGTCAGGTCCGGGAACTGACGGAACAGCTGAGAGAAGACGGAGCCGAAAGAGTGCTATCGGATGCTCCGGAATATGAAAGCAGTCCCGAGATTCAGATGGAGGAGGTGTTTGTCCGCCTTTACCGGGAACGGGGCGTGGAGGCGGACCGGGAGCTGGCGGTACATACCGGACAGTTTTTCCGGAGTCTCTCGACGGATTATCTGCGACTGTACGATGGTGTGGAGACGATGCTGTCCCATCTGAGACAGGCCGGAAAAAAGATTTATCTGCTTTCCAATGCACAGAGTATTTTTACGGCGCATGAGATCAGGGCGCTTCATCTGGACCGCTGGTTTGACGGGATGTTTCTGTCGTCGGATCACGGCTGCAAAAAGCCGGATCTTCGATTCTATGAAAAGCTTTTAAACACCTATGGGATCGACCGGGATACTGCGGTGATGATCGGAAACGATGGAACATGTGATATCCTTGGCGCGAGACGGGCAGGCCTTCGGGCGATTTATCTTCACACGCCTCTGTCTCCGGATGAGACGGTGACAGAGGCGGACGTATTGATCGAGGGAGCGGACATGAAACGTCTGGAACAGGTTCTGCTGGAGGATGGAAGAATGGTAGAAAAGAAATCATAAGGGAGTTTTCCGGAATGAATATACTGAACATCGAACATATAAGTAAAGTTTACGGAGAAAAGACAATTTTTGACGACGCCTCTTTCGGCATTCATGAAGGGGAAAAGATCGGCGTCATCGGCATTAACGGAACCGGAAAGACAACGCTTTTGCGGATGGCGGCGGGGCTGGAAGAACCGGATGAGGGACAGATCGTGCGGCAAAACGGCCTGAGGATCGCCTATCTTCCGCAGAATCCCGCCTTTCCTGAGGGAGCGACGATCCAGTCTTACATCGACGACGGAGAGACGGAAAATGTCTGGATGGTCCAGAGCAACCTGACCCGGCTCGGGATCATGGAATACGATACACAGATTGATCATCTGTCCGGCGGACAGAAAAAGAAGGTGGCGCTGGCGAAAATCCTGGAAACCCCGGCGGATCTTCTTCTTCTGGACGAGCCGACCAACCATCTGGACAACGATATGATCACATGGCTGGAGGAGTATCTGAGAGGATTCCGCGGCGTTGTGCTTATGGTCACTCATGACCGGTATTTTCTCGACCGGGTCACCAACAAGATTCTGGAGATCAGCCATGGAAAGATGTATGGATATGAGGCTAACTACTCAAAATTCCTGGAACTGAAAGCGGAACGGGAAGAGATGGAACTGGCCTCCGAGCGGAAACGCCAGAGCGTTCTGCGCATGGAATTGGAATGGGCGAAGCGTGGATGCAGGGCGAGAACCACAAAACAGCGAGCAAGGTTGGATCGACTGGAAGCGCTGAAAAACGGGCAGGCGCCGGTGCAGGATCAGAGTGTGGAATTGGACTCCGTAGAGACCCGCATGGGGAGAAAGACCATAGAACTTCACCACATCAGCAAAAGCTACGGAGAAAAGAAGCTGGTCGAGAATTTCGATTACATTTTCCTGAAAAACCAGAAAGTCGGATTCATCGGGCCAAACGGCTGTGGAAAGTCGACGCTGCTGAAGATGATCGCGGGGCTTGTGGAGCCGGACAGCGGCAGCGTTGAGATCGGAGAGACGGTCCGGATCGCCTATTTTGCCCAGGAACTTCCGGAGCTGGATACGCGGCAGAGGGTCATCGATTACGTAAAGGACATCGGGGAATACGTTCAGACCAGGGATGGGAGGATCACAGCGTCCCAGATGCTGGAACGGTTTCTGTTCACCCCGGATATGCAGTACGCGCCGATCGAGAAGCTCTCCGGCGGGGAGAAAAAGCGGCTGTATCTTCTGGGAATCCTTCAGTCCAACCCGAACTGTCTGATCCTGGACGAGAGTAACAATGATCTGGATATCCCGACGCTGACGATCCTGGAAGATTATCTGAACGCGTTTTCCGGAATCGTGATCACCGTATCCCATGACCGCTATTTTCTGGACAACGTTGTGGACCGAATTTTTGCGTTTCACGGAGACGGAACCCTTACTCAGTATGAGGGCGGGTATACCGATTATTTGGAAATAAAGCGCCGGATGGAGAGCGGACTTTCCGATGGGGCCGCAGGCGCGGCAGGCCGCCAGAGCGCAGGCGCCGGAAAAAACAGCGGGGGAAAGAACCTTGCGCAGGGACAGAATGGAAAGAACAGTGCGGGCGGAAAGGGAGAGAAGAACGGCCGGAAAGACTGGAAACAGAACCGTCCTGTCAAACTGAAATTTACCTTCAAGGAACAGAGAGAGTTTGAGACGATCGACGATGAGATCGCATCGCTGGAGCAGAAACTGGAAGACCTGGACAATGAAATGATGGCGAACGCGACAAATTCCTTAAAGCTTTCCGAACTGACGGCGGAAAAAGAGGAGACAGAGCGGAAGCTGGATGAGAAAATGGACCGCTGGGTCTATCTCAATGATCTGGCGGAAAAGATCGAAGCCCAGAAAAACGCGTAACAGAGACGATAGAACGCCTGCGGCGGTGTAACAGTTCAGCAGGGAAATTCCGGCCGCGGCAGGCTGTCGAGACAGGTCCGGTCAAGGATCCGGATACACCCGTAAATATTTAACCGTAAACGGATGAAACGGTTGAAAAACTGTGAAAGATTTTTTATAATAGAAGTGTTCCGGTATATCACAGAATTAAAGTCATCGTTTTTCGGCAGGAGCGGCTGCCGGACGATGAAAGAAAGGAGACTGCATGAATTCCGAGACATTAAACAAAAGAAAAAGAGAACTTGGACTTACAACGGAACAGTTGTCACAGCTGTCCGGCGTACCGGTAGGAACGATCAACAAAATCCTGAACGGAGAGACGCGTTCTCCGCGTTACTACACACTTCAGGCGCTGGGAAAGGTTCTGTTCGGAGAAGAAGGCGCACCGTCAGAAAAAGATCAATTTCTGTCTGCAGATGCGGATCTTTCCTGTGAAGTGCGGGAAAGCGCGGCGCCGTATCTCACGAAACGGCAGGGAGAATACACAGTGGAAGACTACCGCCGTCTGCCGGAAGATCTTCGGGCGGAGTTGATCGACGGAACGCTGATTTTTTCGGAAGCCCCCACATTTACTCATCAGGAACTTGTCACAGAGCTTCTGTTTGAACTGCAGATGTTTATCCGTACAAACCAGGGTTCCTGCCGTGTTCTCCCGGCGCCTCTGGATGTGCAGCTGGACTGCGATGACCGGACAGTCGTGCAGCCGGATATCGCTCTGATCTGTCAGGAAAAGAAAATCACACAGAGAGGGATCTGCGGCGCGCCGGACTTCTGTATTGAGATCGTCTCGGATGCCAGCCGGAAACGTGATTACGGGATCAAAATGCAGAAATACATGAACGCCGGGGTCAGGGAGTACTGGATCGTAGATCCCAGACGCCGGAAAATCGTATGTTACTGGTTCGAAGGCGAAGACGCGCCCGAAATTATGATGTACACATTCGACGACCAGATACCCGTCCGAATTTACAGCGGACGTCTGGAGATCGACTTCCGTCAGATCCGGAGACGTTTGTGGAAGGAAGAAAGTACCTGAATCAGGGCGTTCTCTGACTGCCGTCAATTTTCGTCAGAAAAATAACAAAGTTTATGTATTTTTAACAATACATCTCGTTAATTTCTTCAACAATCGTGGACATTGTCCAAAAAGAGTGCTATAATTCAGATATG
>ERZ1090868.222-NODE-222-length-31657-cov-6.409215_pt1 | contig 31657 bp, 32 predicted proteins | sample MGYA00478475_ERZ1090868 | MGnify/ENA primary metagenome ERZ1090868 (study PRJEB33644, sample SAMEA5815747) | chicken gut metagenome | biome: Chicken; feature: Gastrointestinal Tract; material: Caecum | place: Ireland | collected 2019-01-01 | study: A study of the...
TGGAGACCCTGCTGGAGAAGCGGTCTGTGGTTACGCCCCATGCCGTACACCCCTACCTGCCGCCCCGCTTTGCCGCCCACCCGGTGGGCGCCGTGCCGGCGTTGGCCGCCCGTTTTGCGACAGTGGAACAATGCCCTGCCGATTTTGCGGACCGGCTGCAGTGGCTGATCTTCCCCATCGATGAGGCGGAAACGGTGCCGGCGGCCTGGCGGGGCAAAACCCTGCTGGAACTGCCGCGGGTGATGTTCGGCACGTTGGAAGCCCGGACCGCCCGGCAGCTGAAAGCCCTGCAGAGCGCCGGCTTTGCCGGTGCGGTGGCCAACAACGCCGCCCACCTGCTGCTGGCCAAAGACTGGCCACTCTACGGCGGGCTGGGGCTCAACATCACCAATCCGATGTCCTCCACCCGCTATGCCGAACTGGGGCTGCAGGGCATGTTGCTGCACCCCGAAACGGCCGTGAACGCCATGCAGGCGGTGGCCCCCCGGCGGGATGGCCATGCCCTGCCCACGGCCGCGCTGTGCTACGGGCACATTCCCCTGATGCTGACCCGCGCCTGTCCCTTGCGCAATGTGCACAACTGCGCCGGTTGCCCGGGCGGCGGAACGCTGCGGGACCGCAAGGGCCGGGATTTCACCGTCACCTGCTCGGCCCCCGGCGGTGCCGGTATCCGCACGGTGTTCAACCCGGTGCCCCTGTATATGGGCGACCGGCTGACCGAACTGCCGGTGGATGTGGCCGTGGCAGCCTTCACCATCGAAAGCGCCGAACGTGCCGCCCAGATTTTGGATGCCCTGAAAGCCGGAAAGCCGTTTGACAGCGAATTCACCCGTGGGCTATACTATACCAACAACTGAGAGGATTTTATGCCAATGACCGTTTCCTGCAAAAAGCTGGACCCCCGGGCCAAACTGCCCGTTTACGCCACCCCCGGTGCGGCAGCCGCCGACCTGTGCGCGCTGCTGGACGAACCGCTGGCCATCGCCCCCATGCAACGGGTGCTGGTCCCCACCGGCCTGGCCATCGAACTGCCTAGTGCCGAATGTGTGGCGCTGGTTTACGCCCGCAGTGGCCTTTCCACCAAACATGGACTCTGCATGGCCAACGGAGTGGGCGTCATCGACAGCGATTACCGCGGCGAACTGCGGGTACCGATGATCAACCTGTCCGACGAAGCCTACACTGTCCAACCCGGGGAGCGGGTTGCCCAGCTGTGCATTGCCCCTGTCTGGCAGGCCGCTTTTGTTCCTGCACAGACGCTGAGCGAGACCGACCGCGGCACCGGCGGGTTCGGCTCCACCGGTACGGTGTGAGGACAAGCATTTTCCAAAATTTTCCAGTCTCGTGCCGGTATGGCAGATTTCGACGCCGGAACGCGACTATAATCTAACACGAAAGGATTCCGCTATGGCTTTGATCCTGGCTTCCGGCAGCCCCCGCCGCCGCGAGTTGATGGCCCTTATTACCCCGGAATACACCGTTGTGACCAGCGATGTGGACGAAAGCAAGATCGCGGCCGACACCCCCGCCCATCTGGCCCAGGCCCTGGCCACCGCCAAGGCCCGAGCCGTGGCAGCCCTGCACCCCGACGACATCGTCTGCGGGTTTGACACGGTGGTGGACTGCAACGGTGAAGTGTTCGGCAAGCCCCGCAACGAGGCAGATGCGCTGCGGATGCTGCGGGCGCTTTCGGGGTGCACCCACAAGGTACATACCGGGGTGTGCATCTGCAAGGGCGGACGCGCGGCCGCCACGGTGGAGACCACATTGGTACAGTTTTCCCCCATTGAGGAGGAGGACCTGCTGGCCTATGTGCGCACGCCGGAACCCTACGACAAAGCCGGAGCCTATGCCATCCAGGGCCATGCTGCGCTGTGGTGTGCGGGCATTGTGGGATGCTACTACAATATTATGGGGCTGCCGGTGCACCGGGCGGCGCAGTTGTTGCGCGAATTTGCCTGATGGGCCCCTGGGCAGCCCCCAGTGAGGGAGCTGTGCATGAGCCGGATCAAAGATTTTTTCAAACGTTTTTTCGGGAGTATACGCGCTATGTTTACCAAGGACATTGGCATTGATTTGGGTACCGCCAACACGCTGGTGTATATGAAAGGCCGCGGCATCATCATGCGGGAACCCAGTGTGGTGGCGGTGGACCCCCGCAGCGACGAGTTGCGGGTGCGCAGCGTGGGGCACGAGGCCAAGGCCGTCATCGGCCGGGCACCGGGTTCCATTGTGGCGGTGCGGCCGCTGAAAGACGGCGTCATTGCCGACTTTGACATCACCGCCGCCATGCTGCAGAGCTTTATCCGCCAGGCCTGCGGCAACAGTTTTCTGGCCCGGCCCCGGGTGGTGATCTGTGTCCCCTCCGGCGTCACCGAGGTGGAGCGCCGCGCCGTGCGGCAGGCCGCCGCCAAGGCGGGTGCCCGTCAGGTCACCGTCATTGAGGAGCCGATGGCCGCCGCCATTGGTGCCGGACTGCCCACCACCGAAGCCGTGGGCAGCATGATCGTGGACATCGGCGGCGGCACGGCGGAAGTGGCCGTCATCAGCCTGTCGGGCATCGTGGCCAGCCAGAGCGTGCGCTGTGCCGGGGACACCCTGGACCAGAGCATCATCGCCTTCATCAAACGCAAATACAACCTGCTGGTGGGTGAACGCACCGCTGAACAGATCAAGATCGAGATCGGCTCAGCCTGCCCCCAGGACCCTGAAACCAGCATGGAGATCAAGGGCCGCAACCTGGTGGACGGTCTGCCCAAGGACATCCTGATCCGCTCCGAAGAGGTGCGGGAGGCCATGAGCGAAAGTCTGCTGCGCATCGTGGACGCCATTAAGGATACCCTGGAGCGCACCCCGCCGGAGCTTTCCAGCGACATCATCGACCGCGGCATTATGCTGTCGGGCGGCGGTGCACTGCTGCGCGGCCTGGACACCCTGATCCAGAATGAAACCGGCATCACCGTCCATGTAGCCGAAAGTCCCCTGGACTGTGTGGCGCTGGGCGCGGGCGCCGTGCTGGATAACCCCGACCTGGCCGGGCGCCGCAAAGAAGAGATGAGTTACCTGTAAAAGTTTTCCACAAAGGCATGGTCTGCACGGCCATGCCTTTTTTGCGTGCAGGGCAAAATCCAGTTTTCTCTTGCCGTATGGGGGCAAACGCAGTATAATAACCATGTATATTTGTATATTCCGTCCGTTTTGCGCGAAAAACGGCTGTGTATAAAGGGAGGCATTTTTCATGTCTGAGTTTATTCCCCTTTCCGTCCCCAACTTCGGCGCCCGCGAAGCCGAACTGGCCGGCGAGGCCATCACCTCCGGCTGGGTTTCCACCAGCGGCGGCAAAGTCACCGAGTTTGAGCAGGCCCTGGCCCATTACCTGGGTGTGGACCGTGCCGTGGCCTGCAACGCCGGGTCCAGTGCCCTGCATCTGGCCGCCATGGCCGCCGGCATCACCCGCGGCGAGGAGGTCATCGTTCCCACCTTGACCTTCATTGCCGCCGTCAGCCCGCTGACCCGGTATGTGGGGGCGGAGCCGGTCTTTATCGGCTGCGACGACTCGCTGTGCATCGATCCCGACGCCGTGGAGGACTTCTGCCGCACCCGCTGTGAAATGCGGGACGGCAAACTGTACAATAAAACCACCGGCGCCCATGTGAAAGCGCTGGAAGCCGTGCATGTCTTCGGCAACATGGCCGACATGGAACGCCTAACCGAGATTGCCCGCCGCTACGGGCTGATCCTCATCGAGGACGCCACCGAAGCCCTGGGCACCCGCTACACCGACGGCCCCTTTGCGGGCAAGTTTGCGGGTACCATCGGCGATATCGGCTGCTACAGCTTCAACGGCAACAAGATCATCACCACCGGTGCCGGCGGCGCCGTGGTGTCCAACCATACCGACTGGCTGGAACATGCCAAACACATTTCCACCCAGGCCAAAACCGACCTGCTGCAGTTCAAACACGACGAAGTGGGCTACAACTACCGCATGACCAACGTCCAGGCCTGTCTGGGCCTGGCCCAGCTGGAACGGCTGGAGGGATTCATCGCCCACAAAAAAGAGCTGTACGACCACTATGTGGCCCGTCTGGACGGCGTCAAGGGGCTGCGCATTCTGCCCTTCCGCACCGAGGACGTGCGCCCCAACCGCTGGTTCTTCAGCCTTTATCTGAAGGACAGCGGTCTGGACCGGGATACCGTAATCGAGAAACTGCAGGCACAGAACATCCAGACCCGTCCCGTCTGGGCCCTGATCCACGAACAGGCGGATTACCCCCGCAACGAGGCTTACGGTCTGGAGAAGGCCGAGGACTACCGCCGTCAGATCGTCAACCTGCCCTGCTCCACCAATCTTTCGCTGGAAGACTGCGAGCGGGTCTGCCAGGCCGTACTGAGCCTGTAACCCAATACCGACCGAGAGGGGGATCACCCTTTGATCCAAGTAGAAGAGCTGTTCCTGGCGCCGGATGCCACCGTGCTGGAAGCCCTGCGCAAGCTGGACGAAACCGGGCAGCGCATCCTGTTCATCGCCCCCCAGGGCCGGCTGGAAGCCGCCCTGACCGACGGGGATATCCGCAAGTTCTTTCTGCGGGGCGGCACGCCTGACCAGGCCGCCAGCCTGGCCGCCAACTACCACCCGCTAAGCCTGCCCATCGCCGAGCGGGGCCGTGCCCGGGATGTGCTGCAGGAAAACCGCATCGACGCGCTGCCCATCCTGGACAAGCGGGGCGTCATCACCGACATTGTCTTCGCCCACGGGCTGGATGTGGACAACCGCAAACACACCGACATTCCCGTGGTGATGATGGCGGGCGGGCTGGGTACCCGGCTGTACCCTTACACCAAAATTCTGCCCAAACCGCTGATTCCCGTGGGGGAACAGCCCATTGCCGAGCTGATCATGGACCGGTTCCGGGATTTCGGCTGTCGGGAATTCACCATGATTGTCAACTACAAGCGGGGGATGATCAAGTCCTATTTCTCCGAGTTGGAGAAAGACTATGTGGTACACTTTGCCGATGAGGATGTCTTCATGGGCACCGGCGGCGGGCTCTGCCTGCTGAAGGGCAAGATGCATTCCCCCTTCTTTTTCACCAACTGCGACACCCTGCTGGATGTGGACTTCGGCGACATTTACGAGTTCCACAAAAAGAACGGCAACCTGGTGACGATGGTCTGTGCCTTCAAACACTACACCGTGCCCTACGGCGTGGTGGAGCTGGGCCCTGACGGTGGCATTGCCGCCATGCGGGAAAAGCCCGAACTGGATTTTCTGACCAACACCGGGGTCTACGTGGTGGAACCCCGCGTGGTGGAGGAGATGCACGACGGCGAGGTGATCGGCTTCCCCGATGTCATCGAACGGTACCGCGCCGCCGGCGAGAAGGTCGGCGTTTATCCCATCGGGGAGAGCAGCTGGATGGACATGGGCCAGCTGGAAGAACTGGAAAAGATGCGCCGGAAGCTGGAAAGCCAGTCCTGACGCCAACCAAAGGAGAACGTTATGCCCGTTACGATTATTGCCGAAGCCGGAGTGAACCACAACGGCGACCTGGAGATGGCCAAGCAGATGGCGCGGGTTGCCAAGGAATGCGGCGCCGACATTGTCAAATACCAGACCGCCGTGCCCGAGCTGGTGGTCAGCAAATTTGCCGAAAAGGCCGAATACCAGAAGCAGACCACCGATGCCGCCGAAAGCCAGCTGGAGATGATCCGCAAGCTGCATTTTTCCTTTGAGGGGCACCGGGAGCTGAAGGAATACTGCGATTCCATCGGCATCCAGTATCTGTCGGCCCCCTTTGACATTCCCAGCGTGCGGTTCCTGGGCACGCTGAACCTGCCGCTGATCAAGATTCCTTCCGGCGAAATCACCAACCTGCCTTATCTGGAGGAAGTGGCCAAGCTGAACACCCCGGTGCTGCTTTCCACCGGCATGAGCAACCTCAACGAGATTACCGACGCCCTGGGGATTCTGGACGACAACGGCTGCCCCGAGGCCACCGTATTGCACTGCAACACCCAGTACCCCACCCCCTACGAGGATGCCAACCTGACGGCCATGCTGGAACTGTTTGAACAGTTTGGCCTGCCGGTGGGACTGTCCGACCATACCCCCGGCTGGGAGTGCGATGTGGCTGCCACCGTGCTGGGGGCCTCGGTCATCGAAAAGCACTTCACCCTGGATAAGAATCTGCCCGGCCCCGACCAGAAGGCCAGCCTGGACCCCACCGAGTTCCGGGCCATGGTGCAGGCCATCCGCCATGTGGAAGCCGCCCTGGGCGACGGACACAAACACCTGACGGCCAGCGAGACGCCCAACAAGACGGTGGCCCGCAAGAGCATTGTGGCGGCCTGTCCCATCCATGCCGGTGAGGTCTTCACCGCCGACAACCTGACCACCAAACGCCCCGGCGACGGCATCAGCCCCATGCGCTGGTACGACGTGCTGGGCAAAACCGCCAAACGCGATTTTGCGGAAGACGAAAAAATCGAACTGTAACGCAGTCGCGGCGGCAAATTTTGCCGCCGCGTTGTGCAGAAAGGACTCTGTATGCGTACCATCTGTGTGGTAACCGCCACTCGGGCGGAATACGGCTTGTTGCGTCCTGTCCTCCAGAAGCTGGCCACAGCCACCGACCTGACGTTGCAGCTGGTGGTGACGGGGGCGCATCTGTGTGCCCATCTGGGAGAAACGGTGCGGGAGATTGAGGCCGACCGCCTGCCCATTGCCGCGCGGCTGCCCATCTTTCTGGAGCAGGAGGAACCGGTGGCCCGGACCATCGCCCGGACCCTGGTGGTGTTTGACGGCTATTTTGCCGCCCACCGCCCGGACGTGGTGCTGCTGCTGGGGGACCGGTTCGAGATTTTTGCGGTGGCTACCGCCGCCGCGGCCCGGCATATTCCCATCGCCCATATTTCGGGCGGTGATGTGACGCTGGGCGCCGCCGACGAATACTACCGGCACTGCATCACCAAGATGGCGTCGCTGCACTTCCCCTCCTGCGCCGACAGTGCCGCCCGACTGGTACGGATGGGCGAAGACCCGGCCCGGGTCTTCTGCGTGGGCGGCCTGGGGGATGAAAACATCCGCACACTGCCCAAGATGCGCCGGGACGAACTGTGCGCCTCCACCGGGTTCCCGCTGATGCAGCCCTTCGCCCTGGTGACTTACCACCCCGAAACCAGCGCCGATGCCCCCGACCCGGCCGAACAGGTGGATGCCCTGTGCGCCGCCATGGAGGCAGTGCCCGGCATTTTCTGGCTGATCACCGGCTCCAACGCCGACGCAGGGGGCCAGATCTGCACCGCCAAAATGCAGGCCTTTGCAGCCGCCCATCCCGACCGGGCCGGCTTTATCCAGAGCCTGGGGCTGCGGCGGTACCTTTCCGCCATGCAGGTGGCCGCACTGGTGGCCGGCAATTCCTCTTCGGGCGTGGTGGAAACCCCCACCTTCGGGGTTCCCACCGTCAACATCGGCCAGCGGCAGGCCGGACGGCTGCTCTGCGCCAACGTGCTGTGCTGCCCCGCCCGGGCCGATGCCATCGAACAGACGCTGCGCAAGGCCCTTTCCCCTGCTTTTTCCGTCAAGGCACACACCGCCCGCAGTCCCTACAACGGCGGCGATACCAGCGGCAAGATCTGCACCGTGCTGCGCCGCTTTGACTTTTCCACCGTCAAGACTTTTTATGACGGCCCCGTGCCGGCATTCGATCCGCAAAGGAGCATCGAGTTATGAAACTTCTCATCGTAGGTCTGGGCAGCATGGGCAAACGTCGCGCCCGGTTGGCCAAAGGCATGGACTCCAGCCTGGCGATCGTGGGCGTGGACAGCGCCGACGCCCGCCGGGCCGAAGCCACAGAACTGGGTCTGGTAGAAAACGCCTGGGCTTCCATCGGGGAGGCCGTGGAAGCGGCCCGCCCGGATGCCGCCCTGGTCTGCACGGCGCCGCTCTCCCACGCGGGAATCATCGGCGAACTGCTGGATCATGACCTGCCGGTCTTCACCGAGCTGAATCTGGTGCGGGACGGCTATGCCGAAAATATGGCCAAAGCGGCCGAAAAGCATCTGCCGCTGTTCCTGTCCTCCACCATGCTGTACCGCCGGGAGACCCAGTACATCAAGCAGGCGGTGCAGCAGTTCGGCAAACCTGTGCATTACCTCTATCACATCGGACAGTATCTGCCCGACTGGCACCCCTGGGAAAACTACAAGAATTTCTTTGTGGGCAATGCCCGCACCGGCGGTGTGCGGGAGATTTTCGGCATCGACCTGCCCTGGCTGCTGGACGCCTTCGGGGCGGTGGAATCCATGACCGTGCAGACCGACTCCATCAGTGGCCTGGGTCTTCCCTATCCCGACTGTGCCACCCTGCTGCTGCGCCACAAGAGCGGTGCTCAGGGTGTACTGGCAGCGGATGTGGTTTCCCCCAAGGCCGTGCGCAACTTTGAATGCTTCGGCGACGGGCTGCACCTCTTCTGGGAGGGCAACCCCAAGGCGCTGTACGAGTTCCGGGACGGCGAAAAACAGTTTGTGGATACCTACACCAGTTTTGAACACGACAGCCGCTACAGCGACAACATTGTGGAAAACGCCTATGTGGACGAACTGGCCAACTTCTTCGGCGTACTGAAAGGCACCGAGGCCCCCCGCTGGACCTTTGAGAAGGACCTGGCGGCCATCGACCTGATGGATGCCGTGGAACAGGCCTGAGTTGCCGGGAGGTCCTTATGCTCTTTTCTGCCTTTGGTTTTGATCTTTTCTTTCTGCTGTTCGTGATTCTTTTTGTGGTCATTCTGGTGCGCAATCTGCGGGAATGGTCCCGCAACAACGCTTCGCCCAGGCTCAGCGTGCCCGCCACCGTGGTGACCAAACGCCGGGCCAGCCACTACAACGGTACCACCCATACCGGCAGTACCACCTACTACGCCACCTTCCAGTTTGAGAGCGGCGACCGGCTGGAACTGCGCCTGCCCTGGCGGGACGCCGGGATGATCGCCGAAGGGGATCACGGCACCCTGCACTTCCAGGGGACCCGCTATCTGGGCTTTGACCGTGATTCCACCACCTGACAGGGAGATTTTGCCATGAAAACATTGACCGCGCTGTTCGTGGGGCTGGGCTCCATCGGAACGCGCCATCTGAACAATCTGGCCACCTTGTGCGCCGACCGGGGCTGGACGCTGCAGGCCGATGCCCTGCGCAGCGACGCCCATCGCCCGCTGCGCCCCGGTGTGGCGGAAAAGCTGCACGCCCAGTACACCGACGCCGGTCAGCTGCCCGCCCGCTACGATCTGATTTTCATCACCAATCCCACCAGCCTGCACGCCGAAGCGTTGCAGGCTGTCTACGGCAAGGGCGGGGCGCTGTTCATCGAGAAGCCGATTTTTTCGGCCGAACAGACCGGGCTTTCGCTGGCCGAGCTTCTGCCCGCCGGGCAGAAAGCCTATGTGGCGGCCCCCATGCGGTGGTGCGGCACCATGCTGGCCCTGAAGGAGCTGCTGCCGACGCTGCAACCCTACTGCGCCCGGGTAATCTGTTCCAGCTATCTGCCGGACTGGCGCCCCGGGGTGGACTACCGCACGGTGTACAGCGCCCACAAGGCGCTGGGCGGCGGCGTTACCATTGACCTGATTCACGAATGGGATTACCTGGTGGATCTGTTCGGAGTACCGGAAGCGCTGTGCAATTTCAAGGGCACCTACTCCGACCTGGAAATCGACTCGGATGATCTGTCGGTGTACATTGCCCGGTATCCGTCGCTTTTGGCGGAGGTCCACCTGGATTACTTCGGCCGGGGATACCGCCGCAGCATAGAATTGTTCTGCCGGGACGGCAGCGTGGTGGCGGATTTCGGTGCCGGCACCCTGACCCTGCCCGACGGCACCGTGCAGCATTACGAGGAGGACGTCAACCGCCGCTATAAGCGGGAGATGGAATACTTTGTGGACTATGCACTGGGGAATGCCCCGGCCAGCTGCAACCCGCCGGAACTGGCGTTGCAGGTATTACGTTTGACGTTGGGAGAGAAATAAGATGAACCGTCTGCTCATCACCATTTGCGGCCGTGCCGGCAGCAAGGGATTCAAGAACAAAAACCTGAAGGTATTCTGCGGCCAACCGCTGGTCTACTATTCGCTGAGCGCGGCCGAGCTGTTTTGTCGCAACCACCCCGAACTGCAGGTGGATCTGGCGCTGAACACCGACAGCGAGGACCTGGCCCGGCTGGTGGCCGACCGCTACCCCGAGGTGGTTTATCTGCCCCGGGGCGCCGAACTGGGCGGTGACAAGGTGCCCAAAATGGCGGTCTACCAGGACAGCCTGCGCCGCATGGAGGCGCGCACCGGCGCGACCTACGACTGGCATATGGACCTGGATATCACCAGCCCCCTGCGCACCGCCGCCGACATTGAGAATGCCTTTGCCCTCAAACAGTCCCGGGAGGATCTGGACCTGGTGTTCAGCGTCTGCGAAGCCCGGCGCAATCCCTGGTTCAACATGGTCAAGACGGTGGACGACCATGTGGAGCAGGTCATCCACAGCGAATTCACCGGCCGCCAGCAGGCCCCCGACGTCTACGACGTGAATGCCTCCATCTATGTGTTCCGCCGGGATTTCCTGGCCAACAACACCGACGGCATGCTGTGGCGGGGCAAGATCGGCGTCAGCGTCATGATGGATACCGGCATCATCGACATCGACTCGGAACATGACTATCTGCTGATGGAGGCCATTGCCCGGCACCTGTATGACCACTACCCCGAATTCAACGCCGTGCGGGAGAACATCCGTGGCCAGTGAACTGTTTGAACCGACCCTGGACCTGATTCTGGATGCCGGACAGACGCTGCTGGAGAACGGCGGCGAAGTGTTCCGCGCCCAGCAGACCATGGAGATCATGGCCCACAGCCTGGGGGTGGAGGAATTCCACGTGTATGTGCTGACCAACGGCATCTTTGCCTCGGCCCGGCCGGCGGGCGGTACCAGCATCAGCATGGTGCGCCATGTACCGCGCGTTTCCATTCATCTGGGCCGGGTGGAAGCGGTCAACGAGCTTTCCCGGGAACTGGCTGCGGGGCAGTTGGACCTGATCCAGGCCCGGCGCAAGCTGGCAGACGCCCGGGCCATCGGCGATACGCCGCCCCGGGCCGAACGGCTGGCCTGCGTGGTGGGCAGCGCTGGTTTTGCTTTTCTGTTCGGCGGGATGCTCCCCGAGATATTGGTGGCCGCCGTGGCCGGATTGTTGGAGTCCTTTGTCTGCCAGTGGTTTGGCAAGCGGCGGATCAACCGTATTTTCACCGACATTGTGGCAGCCTGTCTGTGCACGCTGTGGGCGCTGGGCGTCAGTCGCCTGGTTCCCATGCTGGATGTGAACACCGCCACCATCGGTGCCCTGATGGTGCTGACCCCCGGTGTGGCCCTGACCATGGGCATCCGGGATATCATCAACGCCGACTATCTTTCCGGTGCCATCCGGCTGCTGGACGCCGTGCTGATTGCGGGCAGCATTGCCTGCGGCGTGGTGCTGGCCTGGCTGGCTGCGCGGGGATTGGGGGCGATTGTATGGTAATGCCGCTGTGGACCGATTACCTGCTCCAGTTCCTGGTGGCCATTGTGGCCACCATCAGTTTCAGCGTCACCTTCCGGGTATCCCCCCGGCATTATCTGGCCTCCGGACTCACCGGTGCGGTGGGCTGGCTGGTCTACATCCTGTGCGCGGAACTGCTGGCCATGAGCGCGCCGGTGGCCACCCTGGTGGCGGCCCTGCCGCTGACCGCCTGTGCCCGGTTCTTTGCCATCCGGCACAAGGCCCCCATCACGCTGTTTCTGCTCTGCGGCATCTTCCCGCTGGTGCCCGGTGCCGGTATCTATTACACGGCCTATTACTTCTTGCGGGACGACCGCACCCTGTTTGCCAACAAGGGTGTGGAAACCCTGAAGATCGCCCTGGCTCTGGCCCTGGGCATTGCCCTGGTATGCAGTATTCCGCTGAAACGCCCCAAAAACTGAGCAAAAGCCGGACCCTGACGGGTCCGGCCTTTTGTTTTGGTCCGGTTTATTCGGTGGGATATTCGATTTCCGGTTCTGCCGCCGTGGCCTGGGTTTCCTCCTGGGCGGCGGCTGCCTCGGCACTGGCCTTGGCCGCCGTGATCAGGCCGGTCACCTCCCCGGAAGGTTTCTGCAGCAGATAGGCGCCGATGGCCTTGGCCTTATAGACCAGCAGCACACAGTAGGTGTCCTGCTCCCCGGTGGAAAGAGCCGGGCAAAGCAGCGTCCACTTTTCCACCGTCTTGCCCTTGTAGTCGGAAAGATCCAGGTCGCTCTCCTGCACCACCTGGTTGAAGGCCGTAAAGCTGTCATCCCACTTTTTGGGGATCTTGACCTTATCCACCGCGGCGGTGGACAGGTCCGTCTCAAAGCCGTAACCGGTAAAATAGGTGCCGATGTCCTGGGTGGTCTCGATGCCCGGCGTGGCATCGGCCCCGGCCGTCACCACGTCGCCGGAAAAATGTACCGCCGCCGCGATGGTACCGCACAAACACACCGCACACAGGGCAAGCGCACCCGCCTGCCGCAAACCGGGTTTGGTCACCGTACACAAAAACATAAGCGCAGCCCCCTTGTCATCCATTCCATGCAAGGATATGCGGGGGCTGCGCCGGATATGCTTATTTATACTTGGGCTGTGCGTCGTACCATTGGAAGATCACCGCGTCATTGTCCCGTTCCAGCCGGGCAATGTCATGCCCCGGCATGGCCGTCCACATGACCGTCATGGCCCCCAGGGCCGCACAGAGCCGGATGGCCCAGTTGCGTTTGTCGGGGCACCAGGCGATGAAGTCCGGCCGGGCAAGCAGGTTGCCGAAACAGTGGGACAATAAGTAAGCAGGCAGAGCCGCCGTGCCGTAGATACGGTGGTTGCGGTAGCTGTCCACCAGCTGGCCCCGCACCACGCCGGGTGCCATCACCCGGACCAGCCGCACCACACGGGGGTCAAAACTCTCGATACAGTAGGGCCCGGGATAGTTTTTCAGCGCCCCCAGCACCGCCCGGCACAATTCCACCAGGTAGCGGCCCTTGTACTCGTAGCGGCTCTTGATTTCCACAATCAAGGGGGTTGCCGGGTTGGCCCGGGCCACCGTGCGCAGCACCTCGCTGAACAGGGGGGCATGTTCCCCGCTGCCCGCCAGCGGCAGGGTCGAGACTACCGGCCAGGGGGTGCTGTCCACCCCGCCCCGGGCGGATGTCATACGGTCCAGCGTATCATCGTGAAAAACCACCAACTGGCGGTCCTTGGTAAACTGCACATCCAGTTCAATGCCGTAGCCGCTGCGGGCCGCCGCGGCAAAGGCAGGCAGGCTGTTTTCCGGCGGGCGCTGCTGGGTACCGAACAGTCCCCGGTGGGCATAGCTGCGCCCGCAGAAGGGCTGACGCAGCGCCGCACGGGGCGCCCCCGGCCAGACCAGAAACAACACCAGCGCCACCAGCAGCACAGGCAATGCCAGCAGCAACAGCAGGATCAGCAACATACCATCTATCACCTCTTTTTTATTTTACCGCATCCCCGGTTGGTTTGCAATGCGGGGCGGTGGCAAGAAATACCGGCCCCGGAAATTTTATAATTATTTTCAAAAGTTTTCACAATTTCGCCACGCAGAAAGGATATTGTGTTAGAATAGAGAGTGTGAAAAAAGGAGGCCGACTTTATGGCAAAAATTTTGGTCGTGGACGATGAACCGCGGATCCGGGATCTGATCCGCGAGCATTTGCAATATGCCGGTTTCACCTGCGAGGAGGCCGGCGACGGCGCTGCGGCGCTGAGCGCCCTGGCCCAGGGCGGCATCGATCTGGTCATTCTGGACATCATGATGCCTTTTATGGACGGTATGACCTGCCTGCGGGAGATGCGTACCCGCAAGATCATGACCCCCGTCATCATGCTGACGGCCCGCAGCGAAGAGTACGACAAACTGGCCGGTTTAGAAGGAGGCGCCGACGACTATGTTGTCAAACCCTTCTCTCCCCGGGAACTGGTGGCCCGTGTCAAGGCCGTGCTGGCCCGCACCATGCCCAAGACCGAGGAAAACCAGGGCAACTATGTGTTCGGTGATCTGCAGATCGACACAGCCAGTCATACCGTAAAGATTGCCGGGCAGGAAGCCCCCCTGACGCCCAAAGAATTTGACCTGCTGGTCTTTCTGGTCAGCAACAAGGGCATTGCCCTGAGCCGGGAAAAGATTTTGCAGAAGGTCTGGAACTACGACTATTACGGCGAGGACCGCACGGTGGACACCCACATCAAGATGCTGCGCGGCCACCTGGGACCTTGCCGCAACTACATTGTGACGGTGTGGGGTATCGGCTATAAGTTCGATCCCGACACCCTGTAAAAAGGAGTGCAGGAAGTTTGAAATCTTCTGCCCCTCAAAAACGGCGGGGGTTTGTGGTCAGCATACGCTGGCAGCTGATGCTTTGCATCGGCCTCATGACGCTGTTGACACTGGCGCTGGTATGGGGCGTGATCACCTATGCGCTGGTGCCGCAGTACAACCGAACCATCCGCCGCAAACTGGAAAACAAAGCAACGGCCATTGTGGCCCTCATCGACCAGAGCGACGCCCCCATCGCCACCCGGGACTTTGGCGTGCTGGCGCTGAACACCGATTTCTGGCAGAACCTGAGCGATACCTTCCGGGAAAAGGCCATCAATGTGGATGGCTGCTGTGTGGATTTCAGCGACTCGACCCTGCGCTGCCTCAAAGCCTACGAAAGCATGTACCCCTGCCTGCTCCACGAAAGCACCGGTGCATTCACAGGGGAGTTCGGCTACAATGTCAACACCGCCGTGGTCATCCAGATGCGCCAGAAACTCTTCCAGAACGGCAGTCTGTTCGAGGTGGTCCGCTCCAGTTCCAGCCAACAGATGCTGGTGGGTTCTCTGTCCGCCGACGGCAAATACGGCGTCATCGTCTCCACCAGTCTGGCACAGATTTCCACCGCCGCCGAAGTGCTGCGCTCCATTCTGATTCCGCTGGCGCTCTTCCTGCTGGTACTGGATCTGCTGTTCGCCATGCTGTTCAGCCGCTGGTTCACCCGCCCCATCGAACGTCTTTCCGCCGGTGCCCAGGAGATCGCTTCGGGCAACTACGATGTCCAGATCTCGGTGGTGCACCGGGATGAGATTGGCCGGTTGGCGGAAGATTTCAACCACATGGCCTCGGAAGTCAAACGCAGCGCCCAGCTGGAAAAGGATATTCTGGCCAACGTAAGCCATGACCTGCGCACACCGCTGACCTTAATCAAGGGCTATGCCGAGACCGTGCGGGACCTGACCGGTACCGACGCGGAAAAGCGCACCGAACAGTGCAATATCATTGTGGATGAAACCGACCGCCTTTCGGCCCTGGTCAACAGCGTGATGGAGCTGAGCAAGGTACAGAACGGCTCCGAAAAGCCCAACCTGGTGGACTTTGATATGAGTGAACTCTGCTTTGAGGTGGCGGGCCGGTACGACGCCCTGTGCGACCAGAACCACTGGACGCTGCGTCTGGAAGCCGACCACGCCGCCCCCGTCAGTGCCGATCCGGCCATGATGGAGCGGGTGCTGCACAATCTGCTGGGCAATGCCTTCCACCACATCGGCGAGGACGGCGTTGTGGTGCTGCGGGTACTGCCGCTGGAAAAGGGCTGCCGCGTGGAGGTGGAAGACCACGGTCCCGGTATTCCACCCGAGGATTTGCCCCACCTGTTTGACCGTTATTACCGCGCCCGCCAGGATGCCGGCAAAACCGGCACCGGGCTGGGACTTTCCATCACCAAGGCGATCCTGCAGCAGCATGGCTTTGCCTTCGGCGTCAACAGCGCCGTGGGCCAGGGTTCCACCTTCTGGTTCACCATGCAGGATACCCGTCAACAACCCAATCCTTGACCCTGGAGGTACTACGCGATGGATAAGATCAACCGCGCCATGGATGAACAACTGCAAAAACGGGTGGCAGACCTGACCGCCCACAACGACGAAACCGGCGACGGCAAACTGGATGCCGCCGACCTGAAAGCCCAACTCAACCGCATTGAAGCCCAGCTGGAACTGCAGGATCGGCAGAACCGCAACATCATGCGCAACCAGCGGCTGCGCATGATGCTGAGCATCGCCATCACGGTGGTACTGCTGGTGGCGCTGGGCGGATTCTGGTACTATTCCCGCATCGCCTACCACCAGGTTATGGACTCCACCGCCCAGGTCAACGAGCTGGTGCAGACGCTGCAGAACAGCCTGAACACCCTGGATCCGGAAGAACTGGACAATATGATGCAGGACCTGCCGGAGATTACCGAGCAGCTGAAACGCATCGACGTGGATGCGCTGAATCAGGTGCTGGACGGCTTGCCCACCCTGATGGACAGCGTCAACAAGCTGCAAACCCAGGTACAGTCCATCAGCAACCTGGTCAGCGGCGGGCTGGGCTCACTGTTCGGGTCTTAAACGCATACAAAACGGGCGGTCGGGAAGAATTTTCCCGGCCGCCCGTTTTGCGCGTCCCTTATTGCCGGCGCATCAGCGCTGCCGGTAGCTCTGGCAGTAGTGCGGATTGTCGATGCCCTGGTTGGTGTCGGAATGCTCGGTGATCTTGATGGCATCCAGGTTGCACGAACAGCCGTTCTGGTTGTACGCGCAGGAGCAGACATCGCAGGTAACGTTGGTATTCTCCATTTCGGTTCACCTCCTTGCCGATAGTATGGCCGGTTTACGGCCTGTTATGCACTTGCGCACCTTCCCCTGCTGTGTTATACTGAATCCAGAAAGGGCGCACCAGCCCTTACGGAGGTAAAAACCATGTCCTTTGCAAGTATCCTTGTGCTGGTCATCGTGTTTGCATTGCTGGCCCTGGCGGTGCTTTTCATCAGCCAGAACGGTGGCTGGCAGGGCGGCTGCGGCGGTAACTGCGCCAGCTGCCACAACAAATGCGCCAGCCCCAAACCCAAAGATTCCGACAAACCGTAACCACGGCCCTTCCCCCACGGGGGAAGGGCTTTTTTCTTGGCCTGCGGTTGCACAAAACCCCAAAAACGGTTATACTAATTTTATATATACCTTTCGGAGGTGGTTCTTCCATGAAAGCGGATCGGTATCGCTTTGACGGCTCGCATCCCTGTGACCTGCGCGCCCTGCCCTGCGACGGAAAACAGGATGATCTGGACAAGGAAAAGATTCTGGCCAAGACGGCCCGCAACCTGGAGGAAATGGCTGCCTTGCAGGATGCCCTGTACGCTGACGGACGGGAAGGGCTGATTTTTGTGCTGCAGGCGCTGGACGCCGCCGGCAAGGACAGCACCATCAAGCATGTGATGGGCGGACTGAACCCCCAGGGCGTGCGGGTGACCAGCTTCAAACAGCCCAACAGCGAGGAGCTCAGCCACGACTTTTTGTGGCGTGTCCACAAGGCGCTGCCGTCCCGTGGGTCCATTGCCATCTTCAACCGCAGCTATTACGAGGATGTGCTGGTAGTACAGGTGCACGACCTGCAAAAGACCTACAAGATGCCGCCCCGCACGCTGGAGGGCAGCAAAAAGGAATTCTTCCAGAAGCGGTACCGCCAGATCCGGCACTACGAGCAGTATCTGTACGAAAACGGCTATCGCATCGTAAAGATTTTCCTGCATGTATCCAAAGAAGAGCAGAAAAAACGGTTTTTGCAGCGGATTGATAATCCCGCCAAGAACTGGAAGTTTTCCCTCAGTGATGTGAAGGAACGTGCCCACTTTGCGGAATACCTGGATACCTTCCAGGAAGTCATCGACGCCACCGCCACCCCCGAAAGCCCCTGGTATGCCCTGCCCGCCGACCAGAAGTGGTACACCCGCTACCTGGTCAGCGAAATTGTGGTGGACAGCCTGCGCCAGTGCTGCCACCAGTACCCCCGCTTGCGGGAAGATGCCCTGGCGGAACTGAAAGATTGCCGTACCCAACTGGAAGCGGAGGATTGACCATGGCCCCAATACGTGTACTGCAGGTCATGCCCGCCATGGACGCGGGCGGTATGGAGACCTTTGTCATGAATGTCTACCGTACCGTGGACCGCGACCGGGTGCAGTTTGACTTTCTGTACCACTACAACAAATCCTGTTTTTTTGACGATGAGATCGAAGCGCTGGGCGGCAGGATCTACAAACTGACCGTCCGGCAGGACAACAATCTGCCCCGGTACCTGCGGCAGTTGCGGGAGCTGTTTGCCCAGCATCCCGAATGGCGCATTCTGCACGGCCATTACAGCGGGTTCGGCATGTTTTACAATACGGTGGCCCGCCGGGCCGGGATTCCGGTACGGGTGGGGCACAGTCACAACACCGCCTACGAGCGCAATCTGGTGGGCACGCTGGACCGGCTCATGAGTCTGCGGTTTTCGGCGGGATTGACTGACCGGTTTGCCTGCAGCCAGCTGGCGGGCGAAATGCTGTTCGGCAAGGATCCTTTTACCGTGGTGCCCAACGGCATCGACACCGCCCTCTTCGCCGCCCGGGATCCCCAGCGTCGGGCCTTGCTGCGCGGCGACCTGGGGGTGACCGACCAGGAGATTCTCTTTGGCCATGTGGGCCGTTTCACCGCCCAGAAAAATCACCCCGGCCTGCTGCGGATTTTTGCGGCGGTGCGGCAGCGGTTGCCCAAGGCCCGGCTGGTTCTGCTGGGCGGCGGTCCCGCCGATTACATAGAGCAGATGCAAGCGCTTGTCCGGGAGCTGCACCTGGGCGACAGCGTGATTTTTGCGGGGGTGCGCAGCAACATCCAGGGGTTCTATGACGCCATGGACGCTTTTTTGCTGCCCAGCCTGTTTGAGGGATTGCCGGTGGTGCTGGTAGAGGCCCAGACGGCCGGGCTCCCCTGCTTTGTTTCGGATACCGTTGACCGGGGTGCGGCCTTTGCGGACGGCGTACACTTTCTTTCTCTGAACGACCCCGCCGCCTGGGCCCAGGCCATCGCCGCGGCCAGCCTGCGGCGGGACCCCCAGGCCCGGCGCAAGGCTGTGGAGGCCGGGTATGACATTCACACCAGTGCCGCCGTACTGCAGGAATTCTACCTGCGCCGCTATGCGGAGGTGACAGCATGACCCCCGACACCGCGCCCCGCAGGGAGATTGCCGTCATTGTGCCGGTGCACAACGCGGCGGCTTTTCTGCCCGACTGCCTGGATGCGCTGGCCGCCCAGCGTTTTGATGATTTTTGCTGCATCCTGGTGGACGACGGCTCCACCGATGCCTCGGGGGAACTGTGTGACGAAGCCGCCCGCAGCGACGGCCGGTTCATCGCCCTGCATCAGGCCCAGAGCGGCGTCAGTGCGGCCCGGGCAGCCGGTGTGCGCCGGGCCCGGGCGGAGGGCGCCATCTGGCTGGCCTTCTGCGATGCCGACGACCGGTATCACCCGGACTTCCTGCGCACACTCCACACCGCTGCCCGGGAGGCCTCGGTGCCGCTGGCCTGCTGCCGCTATGACACCTTTACCGACACCCCGCCGGCCGAGTCGCCGGCCCCGTCGGACTATCGGGTTCTGCGGGCACCGGAACACCTGGAGGCGCTGCTCCATGACCACGCCGTGGACTACGGCCTGTGGAACAAACTGTACGCGGCGGGCCTTTTGACCGAGGCCATGCTGGACAACGACCTGGCCTACAACGAAGACCTGCTGGCCAACTGGCAGGCCTTTCTGCGGGCACCGGGCTGCGCCTTCTGCGATTTTGCCGGCTACCATTACCGCCAGCACGCCGACAGTGCCAGCCACCGGGCCCTGCCGCCCCAGAGCATCGATGACCAGCGCCGGGCGGCCATCCTCATCCGCAGCAGCGTCCCGGACCGTTGGCCCCAATTGCAGGAATCGGCCAACGCCTTTTACTACGAAAAACTGGTCTACCTGGCCAGCATGATCCTGCGCCGCTCCGACGCCGACGCCTACCGGGTCCACCTGGGGGAGCTGAGCATCGGCATCACCGCAGGGCTCAAGGATCCGCAGCTGGGCCGCAATCCCCGGTTGCCGTTTGCCATCCGGGTGGCCGCCTGGGCCACCGTCCACACCCCCAAACTCTGGCGGCGCGTCTGCCGTACATTTTTGAAGGATCGACAATAACCCATGCGATTTTTACTGATTCTGGACCGGGTGGAAAATCCCGCCAGTGCCAATGCCCTGCTGGCCTGCCGCCTGGCCGGGGAACTGCTGACCGCCGGCCATGAGGTCCACCTGCTGGAACTGTGGGACGGCCGTACCGCCCCTCCTGCCCCGCCGGAAGGGGCGGTACAACATACCCTCGCCTTTGCCGACGAGCGGTTGATGAACACCGCCCTGGAAAACGGTGCCAAAGGCGGCACACCGGTGCCCCTGCGGTTGCTGCGGCTGGCTGTGCACCCCACGGCGGTGGCGGCGGCCTTCCGCCAACTGGTGCTGCATGCGCCGCGCCGGACCGTGGACAGCCGACGGGAAATCCAACGTCTGGATGCCCGGTATCATTTTGATGCCGTCTGTGCTGTCTGCGCCCCCTACCGCGCCGCCTTTGCCCTGGAAACCGCCCGGATCGGCGGCAAAAAACTGCTGTGGCAGCTGGATCCCTACGCCAGCAACCGGGACTATGTGGCCCCGGGCGGCTTTGCCCGGGAAGGCCAGTTGCTGGATGCCGTGGACGTCGCTTTCATCACCCCCCAGGCTCTGCCCGATTACGAGGGCGGCCCCCTCAGCGGCTGGCGCAGTAAAATCCATGTGTTGGGCTTTCCGGTTCTGCTGCCCATGGCCGCCCCCACGCCCCACACAGGGTTGCGGTGCGTCTTTTGCGGCAGCCTGTACCCCACCGTGCGGGAGCCGGATTTTGCCCTGGAACTGTTTAGCCGGCTGAATGATCCCCAACTGACACTGACCATGGCGGGCGGCGGCTGGCAGCGCTTTGCCTCCGCAGAGGAGAAAGCCCGTGCCGTGCTGGGGGAGCGTTTTGTCTGCCCCGGGCCGCTGCCCCCGTCCGATGCCGCCGCACTGGAGGCGGACGCCGATGTACTGCTGAGCCTGGGCAACTTCTATGACAACCAGATGCCCAGCAAGCTGTTCAGCTATTTTGGCAGCGGCAAACCGGTACTGCACCTGGCCGTAAGTGAAACCGACCCCACCCTGCCCTATCTGGCCCGGTATCCGCTGGCGCTGGTACTGCACCAACAGGACGGGGCCACCCTCGTCGTGCTGGAACGCCTGCGCCGCTGGCTGGACCAGACGCGGGGGCAACGACTGCCCTATGCGCAGGTGGCTGCCCTGTATCCTGCCTTTACCCCCGGCCATGTGGCACAAGACTTCCTGGCCGCGCTGGGATAATCCTTACCGAGAGGAGTACTGCCATGCATGTTTTGTGGCTTGTCAGCATGGTGCTGCCCCAGGCCGCCCTGGCCTGCGGACTGAAGTCCGCCAGTGACGTGAGCGGTGGCTGGCTGACCGGCCAGCTGACCGCACTGCAGGGGCGCAACGATCTGCAGCTGACCGTGGCCTGTGTGGGCGCCCACAGCCCTCATCCCCTTTGCGGGGAACGGGAGGGCGTAGCCTACCGCATCCTACCCGGAACGGACGGACTGGACGCCCTGCTGCAGGAAGTCCGCCCCGATCTGGTCCATCTTTGGGGCACCGAATATGCCGCAGCCTCCCTCCTGCACGAAGCCGCCCTTCGCCGGCATCTGCCTGTGCTGGTGGGCATTCAGGGTGTGATGCGGGACTGTGCCGCCCATCTGTGTGACGGAGTCCCCGCACCTTACTGCCGTTCCACGCCGCCGGACAGGCTGCTGGACCGTATCATTCCCGGCGCACTGCTGGACAAACTGCAGGCCCGGTTTGATGCACTGGCCCAAAGTGAGGCAGCGTTGCTGGCCCGCAGCCAGTTTGTCACCGGCCGCACGGCCTTTGACCGGCGGGCCGTGGCAGACCTGGCACCCCGGGCCCGGTATTTTGTCTGCAACGAGACGCTGCGCCCCCTCTTTTACCAAGGGCCCCTGTGGCAGCCGCGGGCTTTTGGCCGCGCACCGGTGCTGCTGCTCTCCCAGGGGAACTATCCCCTGAAAAACCTGCACACCCTGTTGCGGGCCCTGCCGCCCTTGTTGGAACGCTGGCCCGACGCTCAACTACGCATTGCCGGCTGGCCGCCCCTGGACAAGGGCCCGCTGTTCCGGCCGTTGATTGACCGGTTGTTCCCCTACCAGCGTTACTGCCGTCGGTTGGCGGCGGAACTGGGGGTGGCTGACCACATCCACTATACCGGCCCGCTGGATGCCGCCGCCATGCGGCAGGCCTATCTGGATGCCGATGTATTCGTGCTGCCCTCCACCAGCGAGAACAGCCCCAACAGCCTGGGGGAAGCCATGCTGCTGGGGGTTCCCTGTGTGGCCAGCCGGGCGGGCGGCATCCCCGATATGCTGACCGATGGCCGGGAGGGCCGGGTATACGGCGCTGCCCTGGATGCCAACGCCCTGTCCCGGGCGCTGGCCGAGGTGCTGTCCGCCCCCGACGGCGGCGCCGGTCTGGGCCGGGCCGCCCGGGAACGGGCACTGCATACCCATGACGCCGCCACCAACGCCGATACCCTGTGTGGCATCTATACTACCATCTTGCAGGAGGAAACCCGGTGAACCGCTGGACCACGACCATCATCATCCCCTGTTACAAGGCCACCGCCACCCTGGAGCGTGCAGTGACCAGCGCCCTGCAGGGTGCACCCGAGGATCTGCAACTGTTGCTGGTGGAGGACGGCAGTCCCGACGACACCGGTGCCCTGTGTGACCGTCTGGCTGCCCGGGATGCCCGGATCACCGCTTTGCACCGTCCCAACGGCGGTGCCGGTGCGGCCCGCAACACCGGCCTGGACGCCGCCACCGGCGACTGGGTCCTGTTCCTGGATGCCGACGATGAATTGCTGCCCGGCCTGTGGGCGGCTCTGGCAGCCACCCCCGTCACCGACGAAGGGATGGTACTGTTCGGCCTGCGCCGGGCCAGCGCCCCCCACACCGACGTGGTGGCACCGCTTGCTCCGGGACGCTACGAGGGACTGGCTGCCCTGGGGGAAGCCCTGTCTCCCCTGTTGTTCGACACCGGTCTGCTGGCCGCCCCCTACCCCAAACTGTTCCGGCGGGACCGCATCGGGGCCCTTCGGTTCGACGAAAGCCTCAAAATCAACGAGGATGTCCTGTTTAACATACTTTTTTTACAAAAAACGACTGCCATTTATTGCCTGGGTGGTATATACTATAAGCAAAACGATTTGGTTGCCGGAAGCCTGTCCCGCTCGCTGCGGGACGACCTGCTGGATGCCGAAGCCGTCACCCGGCCGGCACTGGAAGCACTGCTGCGGCAAAACGGGCTGGACCCGGCACCCTATCTGCAGACCAGCCGGGTGCGTGCCTGCCTGAACCAGTACGGGTTGTTGACAGGGTGCCGGGGCCATCTTTCCCTGGCCCGGCGCCGGGCCCTGTTTGGCAGGATCCTGGCTGACCGGGATGCCCGCGCGGCCCTGCGGGAGCAACTGCGGCGGGACCCCAACCGCCTGCTGGCGATTCCCTACCGCATCGGCGTGGCCTGCCGGCTGCCCGGTCTGCTGGCCGCCTACACCCTGGCCAAACAACGTTTTCTGTAAGTGAGGAGAAGCGGAATGGGCAAATTCCCCACCATCACCATCGTCTCAACGGTGTACAATACCCGCCCCTTTCTGGAAGCGGCGGTCAACAGCATTCTAGCACAGACGTTCACGGACTTTGAACTGCTGCTCATCGATGACGGCAGCTCGGACGGGGCCGGGCCCCTCTGTGACGCGCTGGCCGCCCGGGACGCCCGCATCCGGGTGTTCCATCAGCCCAACGGCGGCCCGGCCAGCGCCCGCAACAAGGGCCTGGACAACGCCCGGGGACAGTATATCGGCTTCGTGGATTCCGACGACCGGATCGAGCCCACCATGTACGAAACCCTCTATGCGGCCTTGCAGGCCCCCGGGGTGCGGCTGGCCGCCTGCAGCGGCGACTGCATCGATGAGGAAGATCACACCATTCCGGGACGCCGGGTGGCCATACGGCAGCACGGTGTCCGCGATGCCGAGACGCTGCTGCTGGAGACCTTCCAGACTGGCAGTTACTACGGCCCCCTGAGCTGGAACAAGTTGTTTGATATTCGGCTGTTCCGGGACAAAGGCATCCACTATGACGAGACGATGCTCTTTGGGGACGACGCCAGCGTACTGCACCGCGTCTTTGAGGGAGAGCGGTGCAACTGCCTGCCCGATGTGCTCTACCACTACCGTACCCGGGCCGGACAGATCACCAGTACCGCCACCTTTCCGGCGCGCAAGCTGGATGATCTGCGGATGTATTGGGACTGGCTGCAATACTTCGCCAGCCGTCCCGGATTTGCGGAATACCGCCAATGGGCCACCCTGTGGTACTGGCGTGTGTTTTATCAGTTCTGGTGTCAGTCCGGCGCTGCCGGCAATCTGTCAGAACTGAAACCCAAGTTTATGACCCACAAAAAACATCTGGACGCCGTACTGCCGGATCTTTTGGGCAGCCCCCTGCTGCCGGCCGGCGAAAAACTGCGCGCTGTCCTGTTTTGCGCCAACCCTACGGCGCTTTATGCCGCAGCCACCGCCTGGGGACGTCTGGCCGCAAAGAGAGGAAGGGAAATGCATTGATGGAACGTATTGCAATCAGCGTGATCGTACCGATTTACAACACCAAGACTTTTCTGCCGGAATGCCTGGACAGCATCCTGGCCCAGGATATTCAGGTGCCCTATGAGGTGTTGCTGGTGGACGACGGTTCGACGGACGGCTGCAGCGAAATCTGCGACCAGTATGCCGCCAAGGATTCCCGGGTCCGGGTCTTCCATCAGGAGAATCAGGGCCTGTCGGCGGCGCGCAACACCGGTATCGACGCCGCTCGCGGACGGTATTATGCCTTTGTGGACTCCGACGATGTGGTGCTGCCGGCCTACCTGCGCACGCTGTACGATGCCTGCGAGGAGCACGACGCCTATATGGCCCTGTGCGCCGTGGAGGACGTGCAGGAAAACGGACAGAGCTGCCAGCCGCCCCACTCCACCCATCCGGCCCAGGAAGGGGTTTTCTGCGGCAAGGATCTGCTGAATGAATTCTACACCCCCAACGGTACCGTCTACACGGTGGCCTGGAACAAGCTCTACCGCGCCGAGGTATGGAAACTGTTGCACTACCCTGAAGGCCGCCTGCATGAGGACGACTTTGTGGCCCACCGGCTGTTCTGGCGCTGCGACAAGGTGGTCTGCATCGACACCATCCTCTACCACTACCGGCTGAGCTCGGGCAGCATCTGCCGCTCGTCCATCAAGCCGGAGGCTTTTGATGCGGTGGACGGTCTGGCCGACCGGTACCGCTTCTATGTGGAAAACAACGCCGACCGCGCTGTGATTGACGCCGCCTATGCGGCCTGCTGGCGGCGCTATCTGTTCCTGTGCGCCAAGGTGCGCCAGAATCCCACCCCGCAGCTGATCAAAGCCATCAGCAAGGAGCAGTTCCTCATGCAGGGGCTGATCAGCTATCTTCCCAACTGCCGGCATATGAAGATGACCGAAAAGCTTTCGGCGGCCCGCTGGTCCATGATGAGCGCCGAGAGCCTCTGCCCGCTGAAGAAGTAAAACAACGCACCACAGAAGGAGCCGACCTTGGCGATCCTGAAAAACGACAGAGAAAAAGAAAAGCGCCCCCGCGTGCTGCTGGTGCCGCCCCCGGATCTTCCGGTGCCGGCGGTCCAGGGCGGCGCGGTGGAGACGTTGCTGACCCATTTGATCCGCGAAAACGAGCGCCAGGGCAAGCTGGATCTGCTGTGTGCCAGCGTCCCCGACGACGCGGCCCGTCGCGCCGCCGAAGGGCTGCAGCACACCAAGATGCTGTTCATTGCCCGGCCCCACGGCCATCGCCGTTACTGGCCCATGGTCTTTGTGGAGCGCTGCCTGGGCATTGCAGCCCCCTACGATCCCTGGTACCAGAAGGTGCAGCTTTCCCTGGCCCTGGAACCGCCCGGTCCCGACCTGATCGTGGCCGAAGGCGGCAACCTGACCCAGTGCAGCGCCATCAGCCGGATGTTCGGCCGCCGCCGCTGCCTGGCCCATCTGCACGGACAGACCGCCTGCAGCCCCGTGATGGACACCATCTACGGCGGCATTCTGGCGTTGAGCGAGTTCATCCGGGATGACTATCTCAAGACCAGCACGCTGGATCCCCGGCGCGCTTACATCTGGTACAACTGTGTGGATACCAAGCGCTTCTGCCCCGGTCCCCCGCCGCTGGCCCTGCGCACCCGCCTGGGCTTCGGCGCCCAGGATTTTGTGGTGCTGTTCTGCGGACGGCTGGACCCCGACAAGGGCATCCATAAATTGATGGAGGCGTTGGCTCTGCTGCCGGTGCCCCGCATCAAGCTGCTCATCGTGGGCAGCCCCTTCTTCGGACGCACCCAACAAAGCAGCTTTTTGCGCAAGCTGGAGCAGCAGGCCCGGGCTCTGGGCAACCGTGTCCAGTTCACCGGCTACATTCCCAACGAGGATCTGCCCGATTACTATCGACTGGCCGACCTGGTGTGCGTGCCCACCCTGGTGGAGGAAGCCGCCGGTTTGGTGGCGGTGGAAGCCATGGCCTGCGGGCGTCCCGTACTGGCCACCCGCAGCGGCGGTATGCCCGAATACCTGGAAGGCAGCCAGGCGGTGCTGGTGGAACGGGGCGAAAACATCGCCGATCAGTTGGCCTGGAGTATCCGCATGCTGTATGAACATCCGGCCCTCTGCGCCGAGATGGGGGCTGCCGGCGCCAAACGGGCCAAGGATTTTTCTGTGGAGCGTTATTATACCGAGTTTGTACGCATCGTACAGGATATGCTGCAGAATGGAGGTGCCGTATGAGCAAACCGACTTTCTGTGTGGTGGTTCCGGTCTACCGCTCGCAGGCCACGCTGGATCGCTGTGTGCAGAGTATTCTATCCCAGACGGTGTCGGGCGGCGTGCAGTGCATTCTGGTGGATGACGGCGGCCCCGACGACAGCGGTGCTCTGTGCGACGCCTGGGCGGCCCGGGATGCCCGGGTCCGGGTGATTCACCAACAGGGCCGCGGCGTTTCCAGCGCCCGCAATGCCGGGATGCAGGCCGCCGACAGCCAGTTTCTCGTCTTCCTGGACTCCGATGACGCCCTGCGCCCCGGCGCCCTGCAGGCGGCGCTGGAGATCCAGCAGGCGCACCCGGAAGATTTTGTACTATGGCACTACACCACTCGCCCCGAGGATTCCGCTCCGGTAACCACCGCCGTGGAATCCCGTCCCCGGAACGGGCTGGCCAAGCTGTGGCTGGACTGCCTGCTGGCCATGCCCTGGAACAAACTGTACCGCACCGACTGGGCACAGCAGATCAAATTCAACACACAGTACACTTTGGGCGAAGATTTACAATTTGTATTGGACTATCTGGCCCTGCTGGCGGTACAGACCCCGGGGTTCTGCTACCGGGTGCTGCAAAGCCCGCTGACCTTTTACGATTGCAGCCGCACCGGCACCCTTTCCACCAAATACCATGCCAACTACTGTGAAATCTGGCCGGAGCATTTTGCCAAGCTGAATGCCGCCTGCCTGACCGTACAGTGTCCCCCGGCGGACCTGCGTCAGCTGCACCGGGCGGAACTGACCGTCTTTGCGGAAGGCGTGGCAGACATCCTGCGCCGTGACCCGGCCCCTCTGTCCGGCATACGGCGGGATAAGGCAACCGCAGCTTTGCGAAGCCCCTGGCTGCGCGCCCTGCTGGACCAGATGCGCACCGAGCGCTGCTACAGCGCCTACTACCTGCCCTGCCGCTGGCGCAACACCCAGCTGGTGTACACCCTGGCGGAAGCCAAGCGCACCAATTCCCCCTTGTATGGGAAATTGGACTGGGCAGGATACTACCTGCTGGGCGGTCGACTGCGCCGCGAATAATTACAAAACGAACCGGCTGCCCCCCTATGCGGCCGCCGGTTGTTCGGTGGTTACAAAAAGCCCCACCGTCCCGGGCATGAAACGGTGGGGTGACATGGCAATAGCCGGACTGCTGAAAAAGGCGCAGAGCAAACGCCAAAACGGAGGCGCAGCCGGATATTGGCAGGGTCCGCAGCCGGAGAGGCTCGCCGGGTGCGGTTCCAGGTTGGTTATGGTTAGTGTTCACTAACCACGTATATACTGTACCATATCGGGGCAGCGTCTGTCAAGTATTTCCCAGTATTTTTGTTAGGATTTTTCTTTGGGGGCGTCGGGGTACTCCCGCACGTGAAGCAGTTCTTCAGCGGTCTGCACTTCCTCAGCGGTGGGCACCCGCACCCCTTCCAGCGGGTACGGAATCCCCAGATTCTGCCATTTGAACAGTCCCAGCGTGTGGTAGGGCAGCACCTCCACCCGGCGCACCGTGGGCAGCGTCCGGATGAAGGCATCCAGTTTGCGCAGACCTTCGGCATCGTCGGTCAGGTCCGGCACCAGCACATGACGGATCCAAAGGTCTACCCCTTTGTCCGCCACATAGCGGGCCATGGCCAGAATGTTGGCGTTGCCGTGCCCGGTGAGGGCACGGTGTTTTTCCTCGTCGATTTCCTTCAGATCCAGGATCACCAGGCTGGTGTTTTCCAGCAGGCGGTCAAAACGCGCCATCCAGTCGGCGTTGTCCGGTGCAAAAGGCTGGCCGCTGGTATCCAGGGCGGTCTGGATCCCCTTGGCGTGGGCCAGACGGAAGACCTCGCTGACAAAGTCCAGCTGCAGCAGCGGTTCACCGCCGCTGATGGTCAGGCCACCGTTGTTGCGCCAGTAGTTGCGGTAGCGGTAGGCCGCGTCGAAAGCCTCCTGGGGCGTTTTGGCGGTGTCCCGGGTAAAGGCCCAGGTTTCGGGGTTGTGGCAGTACTGGCAGCGCATGGCGCAGCCCTGCAGAAACAGGACGTAGCGGACCCCCGGCCCGTCCACCAGGCCAAAGGTTTCAACGGAATGGATATATCCCAGCGTTGCAGAGGGTTGTGACATAAAAAGCTCCTTTTTTGTGACAAAAATCCGCGGCCACCCGAGGGGCCGCGGATCTTACCGAATCAAAGATGGACGATTACAGCACCTTGTGGCAGGTACGGGCAATGACATCCAGCTGCTGTTCGCGGGTCAGGTCGATGAACTTGACCGCATAACCGGAGACACGGATGGTGAAGTTGGCGTACTCCTCCTTCTCGGGGTGCTCCATGGCGTCAATCAGCTTTTCAGTGCCGAAGACGTTGACGTTCAGGTGGTGGGCCCCCTGGTCGAAGTAGCCGTCCATGACCTGCACCAGGTTCTCCACGCGCTCCTGCTCGCTGTGGCCCAGGGCATCGGGGTTGATGGTTTGGGTGTTGGAGATGCCGTCCAGCGCCCAGTGGTAGGGCAGCTTGGCCACCGAGTTCAGGCTGGCCAGCAGGCCGTGGGTTTCGGCACCGTAGCTGGGGTTGCCGCCGGGGGCAAAGGGCGTGTATGCCTTGCGGCCGTCCGGCATGGCACCGGTAGCCTTGCCGTACACCACGTTGGAGGTGATGGTCAGGATGGAGGTGGTGGGCTCGGAGTTGCGGTAGGTGTGGCGGCGCTTGATCTTCTCCAGGAAGCTGCGCAGCAGGTTCACCGCAATGTCGTCGGCGCGGTCGTCGTCGTTGCCGTACTTGGGGAAGTCCCCTTCGATCTCGTAGTCGGTGACCAGGCCCTGCTCGTTGCGGATGCACTTGACCTTGGCGTACTTGATGGCGCTCAGGGAGTCCACCACATGGCTGAAGCCCGCAATGCCGGTGGCAAAGGTACGGCGCACGTCGGTATCAATGAGGGCCATCTCGGCGGCCTCATAGTAGTACTTGTCGTGCATATACTGAATGAGGTTGAGGATGTTCACGTAGAGGCCAGCCAGCCAGTCCATCATGACATCATACTTCTTGACAACCTCGTCGTAGTCCAGATACTCGCTGGTGATGGGGGCATAGGCGGGGCCCACCTGCTCACCCAGCTTTTCGTCTACGCCGCCGTTGATGGCGTAGAGCAGGCACTTGGCCAGGTTGGCACGGGCACCGAAGAACTGCATCTCCTTGCCGGTCTGGGTGGCAGACACGCAGCAGCAGATGGAGTAATCGTCGCCCCAGACCGGCTTCATCACATCATCGTTCTCATACTGGACCGAGGAAGTCTTGATGGAGATGCGGGAAGCATAGTCCTTGAAGGTTTTGGGCAGGGCGGAGGAATACAGCACCGTCATGTTGGGTTCCGGCGCGGGGCCCATGTTCTCCAGGGTATGCAGGAAGCGGAAATCGGTCTTGGTGACCATGGAACGGCCGTCCATACCGATACCGGCCACTTCCAGGGTAGCCCACACGGGGTCGCCGCTGAACAGCTGGTTGTAGCTGGGGATGCGGGCGAACTTGACCATACGGAACTTCATGACCAGATGGTCGATGAGTTCCTGGGCCTGGCTCTCGGTGAGGATGCCGCGGTCCAGGTCACGCTGGATATAGATATCCAGGAAGGTGGACACACGGCCCACGCTCATGGCGGCGCCGTTCTGGGTCTTGATGGCGGCCAGGTAGCCGAAGTACAGCCACTGGACGGCCTCCTTGGCATTGGCAGCCGGCTGGGAGATGTCGTAACCGTAGGTGGCAGCCATCTCCTTCATGCCCTTCAGGGCCTGGATCTGCAGCGAAATTTCTTCCCGCTGGCGGATCACATCATCCAGCATGGTGCCGTCGCCGCAGTTGGCGAAGTCATTCTGCTTTTCCTTGATCAGGAAGTCGATGCCGTACAGCGCCACACGGCGGTAATCACCCACAATGCGGCCGCGGCCGTAGGTGTCGGGCAGACCGGTGACGATGTGGCTGTGACGGGCCTTGCGCATTTCGGGGGTGTAGGCGTCAAACACAGCCTGGTTGTGGGTACGGGCATATTTGGTAAAGATCTCGTGCAGTTTGGGACTGGGGGTATAACCGTAGGTGGTGCAGGCCTGCTCCGCCATCTTGATGCCGCCGTAGGGCATAAAGGCACGCTTGAGGGGCTTGTCGGTCTGCAGGCCGACGATCTGCTCCAGATCCTTGAGTTCGGGGTCGATATAGCCGGGGCCGTATGCCGTCAGACCGGAAACCACCTCGGTCTCCATGTCCAGAACGCCGCCCTTGGCGCGCTCCTCTTTCTGCAGCTTCTGCAGGGCACCCCACAGCTTGTTGGTGGCTTCGGTAGGACCGGCCAGGAAACTTTCGTCGCCGTCGTACGGTTTATAGTTTTTCTGGATGAAGTCACGGGTGTTGACTTCTTCCTTCCAGATGCGGCCTTCAAAGCCTTCCCACTGTTTGAAGTCTGTCATAAACGCACTCCTTCTGTTCGTGTATCTTCCCATATGTGGTGTTGAAGCAGATACTATAATACCATATCTGCAAAAAAACGCAAGGGGCAAATGGGTGTTTTCCCTTGTTTTTCCCACCGCTTTTTCAGAATACCAAAAAAGCCGGCGGTTGTATGTTGTCTTTGCAACAAAGCAACGGCTTTCCCCGCGCCCCGAATTCCGCCGGATGGGAAGTCCTGCCGGCGGCTAGGTTAGGTATATCTAACCTAGCGTTACCATACCATAATGTGCCGTATTTGTCAAGCTTTTATC
>ERZ1090868.224-NODE-224-length-31566-cov-13.227698_pt1 | contig 31566 bp, 26 predicted proteins | sample MGYA00478475_ERZ1090868 | MGnify/ENA primary metagenome ERZ1090868 (study PRJEB33644, sample SAMEA5815747) | chicken gut metagenome | biome: Chicken; feature: Gastrointestinal Tract; material: Caecum | place: Ireland | collected 2019-01-01 | study: A study of the...
AAAATGCAGTGCTTGCGACTACAGGCGGACAAACCGGGGCAGGATGTCCGCCGCAGAGCCGAAGCCAAAACGACACGCCCTAAAAGCGGCGAACAGACTGCCCCGGTTTGTCCGAATGTCGGAGTGAGCACGCATTTCACATTTCCCCGCCGCCTGCTGCCCCTGCCCGCGGTCCGCGCTGCACTCCCGACGCTTCCCTCCCGGCTCCGGCGCGGTCCTTTTCCGTACATTTCATAAAAAAAACACAGAAAAGGTGTTGACAAAACAGACGTCGAGTGCTATCGTAAGAACATAGATGTTAGCACTCCACTCAAACGAGTGCTAACAACCCAAAAGAAAGGAGCGAACGGTATGGAATTGGATGAAAGAAAACGGAAGATACTAAAAGCTATCATCCAAACGTATCTGGAAACCGGCGAGCCGGTAGGTTCAAGGACCATATCCAAATACACTGATCTGAACCTGAGCTCCGCGACGATCCGCAACGAAATGTCAGACCTGGAAGAGATGGGATATATCCTGCAGCCCCACACGTCCGCGGGGCGGATTCCTTCGGATGAAGGTTACCGGCTGTACGTCGATGAGCTGATGAAGGAAAAAGAGCAGGAGATTGCAGACGTCAAAAAAATGGTGATCGAAAAAACGAATCACATGGAAAAGACGCTGCAGCAGGTTGTGCGGCTCCTGGCCTCCAAGACAAACTACGCGACACTGATTACCGGGCCGGCGATACACCGCACGAAAGTCAAATTCATCCAGCTGTCGAAAGTCAACGAAGAACAGCTGCTGGCAGTCATCGTAGTGGAGGGAAATCTGGTGAAGAACCAGATGATAGACCTGGACGAAGAGATTGACGACGAGCGGCTTCTCAAATTGAATTTGCTGCTGAATACGCAGCTGAACGGACTGACCATCGAGGAGATCAATCTTGGCATTATCCAGAAAATGAAAGAACAGGCAGGTATTCATTCAGGCGTGATCAACAAAGTTGTCGACGCAGTTGCCGATGCGATCGCGGTCAGCGATGAGGATGTGCCGGTCTACACCAGTGGAACGACGAACATCTTTAAGTATCCGGAACTGAGTGATAGCAAGAGTGCGAGCGGGTTGATTTCCACGTTCGAGGAAAAAGACAGTCTGGTAAACCTTCTGAAGGACACGGCTTCCGACGAGGAGGGTGAGAATACCGGCATTCAGGTATATATTGGAAATGAAAACTCTCTGGAACCGCTGCGGGACTGCAGCGTAGTGACCGCCACTTATGATATGGGCGACGGAATGAGAGGAACGATCGGGATCGTAGGACCAAAGCGAATGGATTACGAGAACGTCGTGGATAATCTGAAGATACTCAAGACACAGCTTGACAATGTCTTCAAAAAGCCGGATACAGACACATAGAAAGGTGGAATAAGGCGTTGGCAGAAGAAAACAAAAATTTCAATGAAACAGCAAACGAGACGGCAGAAGAAAACAATGCAGCTGTAGAAGATACAGAGCGTGAGATCCCTGCCGAAGAAATTATGAAGGAAGCAGACGAGGCGGACGCCGAAGCCGCCGCAGAGAAAAAGGCGGAAGAGAAGCAGACGTCCGAGGATGAGTCGAAGGAAAACGCTTCCGGCCAGGAGACGGAAAAAGAGTCTCAGGCCAAAGAAAAGAGATTCTTCAAGAAAAAAGAAAAGAAAGACAAGAAAGATGAGAAGATTGAAGAGCTGACCGATCGCCTGACCCGTCAGCTTGCAGAATTCGATAATTACCGGAAACGTACAGAAAAAGAAAAAGCAAGTATGTATGTGATCGGTGCGAAGGACATTGTGGAAAAGATTCTTCCGATCGTCGATAATTTCGAACGCGGTCTTGCGACCGTGGAGCATCCGGAGGATGATCCGTTTGCCGACGGAATGAACAAAGTCTACAAGCAGCTGACCAAAACTCTGGAAGACATGGGAGTTACGGTCATTGAGGCGGTAGGAAAAGAATTCGATCCGAATCTTCACAATGCAGTGATGCACGTGGAAGATGAAAACGTCGGCGAGAACATTGTTGTTGAGGAATTTCAGAAAGGCTACAAATACAAAGACATCGTAGTACGCCACAGCATGGTAAAGGTAGCCAATTAAATGTGACCGTTCCCTACGCGGAAGGGTTGCGATGAAACAGCAGATCAGTTAAACAAATAAATCAATCAGGAGGAAAAAATCATGAGCAAGATTATTGGTATTGACTTGGGAACTACGAACAGCTGTGTAGCTGTTATGGAAGGTGGAAAACCGACCGTTATCACAAATGCAGAAGGCGAGAGAACCACACCGTCTATTGTGGCATTCTCCAAGAACGGCGAGCGTCTGGTAGGCGAGCCGGCAAAACGTCAGGCAGTTACCAACGCTGAGAGAACCATCCGCTCCATCAAACGTGAGATGGGTACCGATTATAAAGTAGATATCGACGGAAAGAAATATTCTCCGCAGGAGATTTCCGCAATGATCCTGCAGAAGCTGAAAGGCGATGCAGAGAATTATCTGGGCGAGAAAGTGACAGAGGCGGTCATCACTGTTCCGGCATACTTCAATGACGCGCAGCGTCAGGCAACCAAGGATGCAGGAAAGATTGCAGGTCTGGATGTAAAACGTATCATCAACGAGCCGACAGCCGCAGCTCTGGCGTACGGCCTTGATAACGAGAAAGAGCAGAAGATCATGGTATACGACCTGGGCGGCGGTACCTTCGATGTTTCCATCATCGAGATCGGCGACGGTGTCATCGAGGTTCTGGCTACCGCTGGAAACAACCGTCTGGGCGGTGATGATTTCGACCAGAAGGTAACAGAGTATATCCTGTCCGAGTTCAAGAAACAGGAAGGCGTCGATCTGTCTAACGACAAGATGGCTATGCAGCGTATCCGTGAGGCTGCCGAGAAAGCAAAGAAAGAGCTTTCCAGCGCGACAACCACAAACATCAACCTTCCGTTTATCACTGCGACAGCAGACGGACCGAAGCATCTGGATATGAACCTGTCGAAAGCAAAATTCGACGAGCTGACCCGCGATCTGGTAGAGATGACTGCAGAGCCGGTAAAGAGAGCGCTGTCCGATGCAGGACTGACCGCTTCCGAATTAGGAAAAGTTCTGCTGGTAGGCGGATCCACCCGTATCCCGGCAGTTCAGGAAAAAGTAAAACAGCTGACCGGACATGAGCCGAGCAAGAGCCTGAACCCGGATGAGTGCGTAGCGCTGGGCGCTTCCGTACAGGGCGGTAAACTGGCAGGCGACGAGGGCGCAGGCGACATCCTTCTGCTGGATGTTACGCCGTTGTCTCTGTCCATCGAGACTATGGGAGGTATCGCAACCCGTCTGATCGAGAGAAATACAACGATCCCGACCAAGAAGAGTCAGATCTTCTCCACCGCGGCAGACAATCAGACCGCAGTAGATATCAATGTCGTACAGGGCGAGCGTCAGTTCGCGAAAGACAACAAATCCCTCGGACAGTTCCGTCTGGACGGAATCCCGCCGGCAAGACGTGGCGTTCCGCAGATCGAGGTAACCTTTGATATTGATGCCAACGGTATCGTAAATGTATCTGCAAAAGACCTGGGAACAGGAAAAGAGCAGCATATCACCATCACTGCAGGATCCAATATGTCTGAGGATGAGATCAACCGTGCAGTCAAAGAGGCTGCAGAGTTCGAGGCTCAGGACAAGAAACGGAAAGAAGCGATCGATGCGAGAAACGACGCAGATTCCATCGTATTCCAGGTAGAGAAAGCTCTGGAAGAGGCCGGCGACAAGCTGGACAGCAACGATAAGACTGCAGTAGAAGCAGACCTGAACGCGCTGAAAGATATCATCTCCAAGTGCAATCCGGAAGAGATGACCGACAGTCAGGTGACAGACCTGAAGGCTGCTCAGGAGAAACTGATGAACAGTTCTCAGAAGCTGTTTGCAAAACTGTACGAGCAGAATGCAGGCGGAGCACAGGGCGGTGCAGCAGGCGCAGGCCCGGATATGAACAGCGGAGCAGGCAATTCCGGTACAGGAAGCGCTGACGACGATGTTGTAGACGCTGATTATAAAGAGGTTTAAAGAATAAGATCCGAAGCGGCGCGCCCGGGCGGCGCCGCCGCGGAAGAAAAAGTACGGGGCCGGCCGCCGGGAGAGTTCCGGGCGGCCGGAAAACCGTAATATAACGAAAGAAGGAAAGCCCAGAGGGCTGCCGGAGGCGATGGATGAGTCACGGGCGGCGGCGCTGGGATTTTTGTATGGAAAGGTGAAAGATATGGCAGAAAAGAGAGATTACTATGAGGTCCTCGGTGTAGACCGGGGCGCCGATGATGCCACATTGAAAAAAGCATACAGACAGCTTGCAAAGAAATATCATCCCGATATGAATCCCGGCGACAAAGATGCAGAGGCAAAATTCAAGGAAGCGACGGAAGCATACAGCGTACTCAGCGATCCGGAAAAACGTCGTCAGTACGACCAGTTCGGCCATGCGGCTTTTGATGGAGGCGCAGGCGGCGGAGCCGGCGGTTTCGGCGGATTCGATTTCAATGGAGATATGGGGGATATCTTCGGCGATATTTTCGGCGACCTGTTCGGCGGCGGTGGCAGAAGACGTGCCAACAACGGGCCGATGAAAGGCGCGAATCTGCGCGCGGTGATTCACATCACCTTTGAGGAAGCCGTGTTTGGCTGTGAGAAAGAACTGGAGCTTACCCTGAAGGATACCTGTACGACATGTAACGGAACAGGGGCAAAGCCGGGCACTTCCCCGGAGACCTGTCCGAAATGTAAAGGAACCGGTCAGGTAACTTACACCCAGCAGTCCATCTTCGGTTCCATTCGAAACGTGCAGACCTGTCCGGACTGTGGCGGTACCGGAAAGATTATCCGCGAAAAATGTACGCATTGTCACGGAACCGGTTACACCAGCAGCCGGAAGAAGATCCAGGTATCCGTTCCGGCAGGTATCGATGACGGCCAGAGCATCCGGATCCGCGAAAAGGGCGAGCCGGGCATCAACGGCGGACCGAGAGGAGATCTTCTTGTGGAAGTGCAGGTAGCCCGCCATCCGGAATTCCAGAGACAGGATATGAATATCTTCTCTACTGTCTATATAACTTTTGCGCAGGCAGCGCTTGGCGGAGATGTAAGGATCAAAACGGTTGACGGCGATGTCTTATACAATGTGAAAGCCGGAACGCAGACCAACACGAAGATCCGTCTGAAAGGAAAAGGCGTTCCCTCTCTTCGAAATAAAGCGGTCCGCGGTGATCAGTACGTAACGTTGGTCGTTCAGACGCCGACCAGACTGAACGAAAAGGCGAAAGAAGCCCTCCGCAAATTTGACGAAGCCTGCGGCAACCGCCCGCAGGAATCCGCATCCGACACTTATGAAGAGAACAGAAAAGAAACCGGCGGAAAAGAAGGCGGCAAAAAGAAAAAAGGCTTTATGGACCGTGTCAAAGAAGCCTTCGAAGATACAGATAAATAATAATAAAAACAGTTCGGATAGCCGAACTGTTGTGAATGATAAGATTCGGGAGTGTGCAGCAGCGGTGCGGCATGCTCCTTTTTTTGAAAGCAAAAAACTTCGCGGCAAACTGTGGGATATCTGCCCCCCCGCGGGAATAAAACGGGCGTATCGCAGAGAAATTTTCCTGCGATACGCTCTTAAAAATCCTGTCACAGATGGATCAGTTTCTGAAGGGTTCGGTTATCCCCCATCACAAAAATACTCTCGTCCGCGGAGAAGCGGTACCCTGGTTCCGGCAGCGGTTCCAGCTGGCCGCCCCGCTTAATGGCGAGAATGTTGAACCGGCATTTCAGGCGGGAACTTACCTGGACGATACTGCTGCCCACCCAGGAAGCCGGCACCTCCATCTCGTAGATGGAGTAATCGTCGGTCAGCTCGATGTAATCAAAGATGTGCTCGGAGCTGTAGCGGACCGCCGCCCAGGAGGCCATCTGTTTTTCGGGGTACACCACGTCGTCAGCCCCGGCCATCAGAAGAAATTTTGCATGTACCTCCCGGGACGCCCGGGAGAGAATAAAGTGCGCGCCGTGTTCTTTCAGCAGGGAAGTCGTCTCCAGGGCGCTCAGAAAGTTATCGCCGATGGCGACGACACAAAGATCAAAATTGCGCACACCCAGCGATTCGATGAACGCTTCGCTGGTGCTGTCTCCAATCTGTGCGTTTGTGACAAGGTCCAGCGCCTCGTTGACGCGCTGCTCGTTGGAGTCGACAGCCAGGACCTCGTGGTCCAGATTCTGCAGTTTTTGAGCCATATGGCGGCCAAAACGGCCAAGTCCGATCAGTAATACAGATTTCATAATCATACGTTCCTTTCTTTTTACCGCCGGCGGCAGCCGGACGGTTTTATGTTTTCGAAATTGCGGAAGCGCAAAATGCGGGGCGATCCGCAGCGTCATTGAGGATGAAGCATTCTTTACCTGCAGCCTCGTGGTATGTTTAGCTTACCGTGACTTTTTCCTGCGGCATCATTGCGGAAGGGTGATTTTTTCCGGACAGCATCGCATAGATCAGGGTCAGCCCGCCGACGCGGCCGAAATACATCAGGAAGATCAGGATCAGCTTGGAAGCTGTACCCAGTGTGGGTGTAGCCCCCAGGGTCAGTCCGACGGTTCCGATGGCGGAGGCGGTTTCGAACAGAGCTTCCATCAGGGAAATATCCTCCAGTCCGCAGATCACCGCGCCGCCGACAAAGAATAAGGTAAAGTACAGGACGACGATGGTTGCGGCGTTGGTCAGCGCCTCCGGCATCAGGCGGCGTTTGAAACATTCCGGAGAAGCCTGGCGGCGGAGAACGGCCGATGCGGTCACCAGCAGGACAGCGAGTGTTGTCACCTTAAAACCGCCGGCGGTGGAACCCGGCGCGCCGCCGACCAGCATCAGGAGGATGGTGACCGCCTGGGAGGGTTCGCTTAAGGCTGTGAGATCCACAGAGTTAAAGCCGGCGGTACGCGGTGTGACTGCCTGGAAAAAGGAAGCTAGAATGCGGTCGCCGGTGGAAAGCGAATCCCAGACCGGACGGCTGAACTCAAAGAAGAAAAAGATCAGCGTTGGGATCAGGATCAGACCGGCGGTCGTTGTCAGGATCAGTTTGCTCTGAAGAGAAAACGCCCTGAGATGAAGACCATGCTGGCGCACATCCTTCCAAGTCATAAATCCGATACCGCCGATAATGATCAGAAAGGCGATGGTCAGCGATACGACCGGATCTCCGGTATAGTCTGTCAGGGACGAAAACGGACTCTTGATCCCCATCAGATCAAAACCTGCATTGCAGAATGCGGAGATGGAATGGAAGACAGAGTACCATAGTCCTTTGACGAGACCGAATTCCGGAATAAACCGGGTCGCAAGAAGCGCTGTGCCGATCCCCTCCATCAGGAACAGGGATTTGAGGATAAATCCGGTCATCCGGACAATCCCGCCCACCTGCGGAGCGGAGATGGATTCCTGCATGACCCATCTCTGTTTCAGGCCGATCTTCTTTCCGGAAAAAATAGTGACGGCGACGGCCACGGTCACGACGCCCATGCCGCCGATCTGGATCAGGAGCAGGATGATCAGCTGGCCGAATTCCGTCCAGTAGAGAGCCGTGTCCTGTACGATCAATCCGGTCACGCAGGTGGCCGAGGTCGCAGTGAAGAGTGCGTCCAGAAAAGAAGCGCCGCCCGGTCCCTTCGTGGAAAACGGCAGCATCAGCAGTAGGGCTCCCGTCAGGATCAGCAGCGCAAAACCGGTAATGATGATCCTGGCGGGAGTAATTTGTTTGTTTCTCCATAACATGACAGTATTCACCTCTTCTGTTGTATTTGACATTGATGATGTATCAGTATATCATGAGTTCAGTAAGTACAGAATTAAGATTTGTTTCTTCACCTTAAGATCGACTAAAGATTATGCCACAGGGAGGATGTTTTTATGCAGGAGGAACAGACGGGGAGCGGCAGGCTGAAGATTTTTTTCAGCTACGCCCCCGGAACGGGGAAAACACAGGCTATGCTGGCGGCTGCCCGGAAGGAAAAAGAGCGGGGAGCGGATGTTGTGATCGGCTGTCTGAAGGAAATCCCGGAGATGTGCGGTCTGTCGGCAGATCCATCCGCCGCCGGGGCGAAACCGGAATACTGCGGACTGGAATGGCTTCCGCCGAGACAGATCCGGTACCAGGGGAAAGACTGTCAGGAGTTCGATCCGGACCGAGCCCTCGAGAGAAAGCCGCAGATTCTTCTGCTGGATGATATGGCGCACATCAATCGTGAGGGAAGCCGGCATGCCAGACGTTACCAGGATATCGGAGAGCTGCTTCGGGCGGGGATCTGCGTGTACACAACGCTGAATGTACAGAACCTGGAGAGCCTGGAGGATCTTGTGGTTTCCGCCACGAGAAATCCGGTAAAAGAGCGGATCCCGGATACTCTTTTTGACCAGGCGGATCAGGTGGAATTTGTGGATATGGAACCGGAGGAGCTGCTTGAGCGGATGGAAAAGGACGGGCAGGGAAGAGATCCGGGGGAGACGCCGGCCTTTACCCTGGAAAAGTTTGCGGCACTGCGGGAGATCGCTCTGCGCCGTGCGGCGGACCGTATCGGGAAAAGGACGGGGGAAAAGAAAAGAATCCGGGAACATCTGCTGATTTGTCTGTCCGGGGCTCCGTCCAACGCGAGAGTGATACGGACTGCGGCCCGCATGGCGGAGGCGTTTCACGGACAGCTGACCGCGCTGTTTGTGGACAATACTCAGGCCAGAGGAAAAGAGGTCATGGAGAATCTGAGACTTGCGAGAAAACTGGGAGCGCGGATCGCGACGGTTTACGGGGAGGACACGGCACTCCAGATCGCTGAATACGCCCAAATCAGCGGTGTGACGAAGATCGTGCTCGGGCGGAGTACGCGCCGCGGGCCTTCCAGACAGATGGTGGAGCGCTTGAGTCAGCTGGCGCCGGATATCGATATCTATATTATTCCGGATCAGAATCGTGGGAAGGAAAAAAAGAAAACTTTCAGCCCCCGGAGAGAGAAGATCACAGGCAGGGATCTGCTGCTGGCGCTGGGGATCATGGCGGCGTGTACGGCTGTTAGTTTCCTGTTTCATGTACTGAGCCTGAAAGAGGCGAATATGGAGCTGATCTATATTCTGGGCGTGCTGAGTGTGGCGGTGATCACGGGCGGAAAACTGTACAGCTTGGCCGTCTCATTGCTCGCGGCGCTGATGTTTAATTTCTTTTTTACGGAGCCGTATTTTGCTCTGTCCAGCGTTTCGGGATATGTGGTGACGTTTCTGATCATGCTCGCGTCAGCGATCGTGTGCAGTACATTGACAGGGCGGTTGAAACGGCAGGCGGTTCTCAGCGCACAGAAGGCATACCGTACCGGCGTGCTCCTGGAGACGAGCCGGAAACTTCAGGGAGCGGGAAATGAGAAAGAGATCCTGGAGGTCGCGGCGGCACAGATGGGAAAACTTCTGGAGCGCACAGTCGTGATCTACCCGGCAGACGGGAAAGGGATGCTGGGACAGATGGAAATATTTCCGGGAAAAGACAGACGAAACTGGACCAGGGAGGAATTCCTTGCCGAAAAGGAGGTCGCGGAATGGGTGTTCCGCAACAACAGACACGCGGGAGCGTTGACCCAGACATTCTCTGATGCCGTCTGCCTGTATCTGGCGGTCCGAAGCGGAGAGCAGGCGTTGGCGGTTGTGGGGGTTTTTCTGAAAAATTCCGAGCCGCCGGCGGATTTTGAGAAGGAACTGATGGTCGCGATCCTGGATGAGTGCGGTCTGGCGCTGGAACGGGAAAAGATCCGCAGAGACAATCAGGAACTGGAGGAGACGGCGCGCCAGGAGGCGCTGCGGGCCAATCTCCTGCGAGGGATCTCCCATGATCTGCGCACGCCTCTGACCGGCATTTCCGGAAATGCCGGTATCCTGATGAAGAACAGCGGAAAACTGGAGGAAGAAAAGAAGCAGGCGCTTTACCTGGCGATTTATGACGATGCGATGTGGCTCATGCGGCTTGTGGAAAATCTTCTGTCCATCACCAGAATTGAAAACGGCAGTATGCGCCTCAATCTGCAGCCCGCAGTGCTGGAGGAAGTGATCTATGAGGCGCTGGAGCACCTGGACCGCAAAGCGTCGGAACATAAGATCTCCGTTCACTTTCCGGAGGAAATCCTGGTGGCGGATATGGACGCAGCGCTGATCGTTCAGGTAGTGGTCAATATTGTCAACAATGCTGTGAAATATACGCCTGCCGGATCGGAAATCCGGATCGAGGCGCAGAGAGAAGGGGCATTGCTCGCAGTGAGGATTTCCGATGACGGTCCCGGGATCGCGGCGGAGGACCGGGAAAGAGTTTTTGATATGTTTTATACGGCGAAGGACCGCCAGGCGGACGGTCGCAGAGGATTAGGGCTGGGACTTGCGCTGTGCAGGTCCATTGTGACCGCACACGGCGGAACGATCACGGCAGAGGAGTGCAGCCCCCACGGAACCTGCTTTTTATTTACATTACATGCTTCGGAGGTAGCGGCATATGAATAAACCACAGATATTGATTGTAGAGGATGACGCGGCGGTCAGCAATCTGATCGCGACGACGCTGGAACTTCAGAATTATCAGTTCCGGAAAGCTCCCAACGGCGCGGCGGCAGTGATGGAGGCGCTGTCTTACCGTCCGGACGTCATGCTGTTGGATCTGGGACTGCCGGATGCGGATGGCGTGGAGATCATCCGGAAGATCCGTTCCTGGAGCAATATGCCGATCATCGTTGTGTCCGCCCGCAGCGAGGATACGGATAAAGTCGAGGCGCTGGATGCAGGCGCGGATGATTATCTGACCAAACCGTTTTCTGTCGATGAACTGCTGGCGCGGCTGCGAGTGGCGCTGCGGCGAGTGCGCTGCGACAGCCGGAAGGTCACGGAAGAGTCCAGCGTTTATGCGAACGGAGAGTTGAAGATCGATTACGCGGCAGGGTGCGTGTTTGTGGGAGAGAAAGAAGTGCACCTGACGCCGATCGAATATAAACTGCTCTGCCTTCTGGCCAAGAATACGGGAAAGGTCCTGACTCATAATTTTATTATCCGGGAGATTTGGGGCAGCGGGTACTCTGCGTCAGACACTTCGTCGCTGTGGGTGTTTATGGCGACACTGCGCAAGAAGATCGAGGCGGAGCCGGCACATCCGAAATATATCAAGACGCATATTGGCGTGGGATACCGGATGATGCGGCAGGGATAGAAGAGAGTGCAGGCAGTGTTTCAGGATTCGGAACATGGACGGATAAAAATTTCGGCGCCGGGAACCGGTAAGGTTCCCGGCGCCGAAGCTTATGCCGGTGTTGGCGGAACTATAAGGAATCTGTACGGGGAAACTGCCGGATCAGCAGGCGTATCTGGAAGCCAGGTCGGCCAGATCCTGCCGGTGCTCCGGATACCAGGTTTCAAAGGTGGCGGAAGCCGACTGAATCATCCGTCCCAGTTCCGCCAGAAATTCCGGGATCCGGTCCGCCAGAAGGACGGCTCCGGCTTCGCCGATCCGGGCGCCGGGATCCGTATCGCAGCCGTTGAAGAATAGGCGGAAGGCAGGTTTGCTCTCGCTGTCCACTTTCTTTGCCTGTCCCATAAAACCGATCGCGCTGACCTGATGGCTTCCGCAGCTGGACGGACAGCCGGAGATATGAATCTTTGGAAGAACCCCGTCCGCAAAGTTTTCTTTCCGGATCCGTTCCACACATACCCGCAGCAGTTCCTGGGAATCCTGGATGCCGTGCTGGCAGATGGATGCGCCGATGCAGCTGACGCTGGTCTCGAAAAGGGATCCGGCTCCGTCGTCGGTGACTGCGAGAACAGCGGGCACCTCGCTCGCTTTCAGGTTGATGATGTAGAGGGTTCCGTCCGGAGACAGGCGTACTTCGGTATCCGTCATGTCTTTGATGGTTTCATACAATGCTGCAGGTTTTTCCGGCGGGAGGCACCCGCCGATGGGGTGGTAAGAGACCGTATACAGGCCGGGCTGCTTTTGTTCTATGATCCTTTTTCCGGAGACAACGCCGTCGCCCTCTTTGAGATATTCATCTTCCCATGGGATCGGCCATGGCGTTTCCTCCTCGCGGGCCTGGGCGAGAAATTCCAGAAAATGTGTGCGGATGCCGTCTTCTCCCAGTGCTTTCTGAAGATAACGGGTGCGGGCCTTGGCGCGGGAGTCATAGTTTCCGTAAGCGGTGAACAGACGGATCATCGCGCTGACATACAAAGTGACCTCCTCAGGATCCGCTCCGTCTACGATGTGGACGCCGAGCAGCGGATTCGGGCCGAGACCGCCGGCGCAGTAGACGGAGAAGGTGCCGTCCTCCCTGGCGATGAAGCCGAGATCGCGGAAGGTGGCATGGGTCTCGTTGGCCGGGGTGTTGGAAAATCCGACCTTCAGTTTGCGAGGCATATGGAGCGAGGGGATCTGGGTGAGCAGATAATCGCCCACCGTCTGTACATAAGGCATTACGTTAAAAGTTTCTCCCTTTTCCACACCCGAGAGAGGACTGGCCATGACATTCCGGGGATTGTCTCCGCCGCCTCCGCGGGTGATGATACCGGCTTCCAGAGCATTCCTCATCATCGAGGCGGCAGATGCCGCGGAGAGATTGTGGACCTGGACTGTCTGGCAGGTCGTGAGCTTGAGAAGCGTTGCCTTTTTGTCCGCGATCTCGTCCGCAAGAAATTTCAGAAGTTCCTTCGTGAGACAGCCTCCCGGGATCCGAAGGCGGAGCATCAGCCTGGAATCTCTCTGGGCGTAGCTTCCGAATCCTCCGGAAATCCCTTTGAAAGTTCCGCGGTCCAGTTCTCCCGCCTCGAAGGCGAGGGCATTTTTTTCGTACAGGTCAATTTCTCTGCGAAACTGATCTTTCAATTCCTGTGAAATCATATCGTATCTCCTTTTTTCGCGAACCGGACGCCTGCAGCCGCTCCGAAGGCGGGAAACCTGGCGGCCGGTTTCTATGATAACATCAGTATATGAGATACCAGAGTAAATTACAAGGCCGGATTTCACGTACAACGGTCGGACGCCGCCAAGCGATTTTCAATGCCGGATGCTTTACAACCCGGGCGGTTTCGTGTATGATAAGCAGAGAAATTGCGGGGCGGATGTTCTTAGGTAAAAGAAAAGGAGTTTAAAGTCTATGAAATGGAACAAATTTACATTGAAAACACGGGCAGAGGCGGAGGATATCGTCATTGCGGCGCTGGCGGACGTCGGTGTGCAGGGCGTGGAGATCGAAGACAAACAGCCGCTGACAGAGTATGACAAACAGCAGATGTTTGTGGATATTCTGCCGGATATGCCGGACGACGACGGGATTGCCTATCTGAATTTTTATCTGGAGCCGGATGACGACAAAGAAAAGATTCTTGGGGATGTGAGAAAAGCGTTGGACGAACTGCGGGAGTTTATGGACATCGGGGAGTGTACGATCAGCGAGTCGGAGACGGAAGATAAGGACTGGATCAATAACTGGAAGACCTACTTTAAACAGTTTTACGTGGACGACATTCTGATCATTCCGTCCTGGGAAGAGGTAAAAGAAGAGGACAGGGATAAAATGATCATTCACATTGATCCGGGCACTGCCTTCGGGACCGGTATGCATGAGACGACGCAGCTGTGCATCCGCCAGCTGAAAAAGTATGTGACGCCGGAGACAGAGCTTCTGGATGTGGGAACGGGCAGCGGTATTCTGTCGATCATCGCCCTGAAGCTGGGAGCAAAGCATGCGGTGGGAACGGATCTGGATCCCTGCGCGGTCCCGGCAGTCGAGGAAAACAAGGAGGCCAACGGAATTCCGGCGGAGGCGTTCGATATGATGATCGGAAATATCATCGACGACAAAAAGGTGCAGGATACGGTAGGATATGAGAAATATGACATTGTGACAGCCAATATCCTGGCAGATGTGCTGGTGCCGCTGACTCCAGTGATCGTAAATCAGCTGAAGAGCGGCGGGATTTATATTACGTCCGGGATCCTGGATGTGAAAGAAGAGGTTGTCCGGGAGGCAGTGACGGCGGCAGGTCTTGAAGTGGTGGAAGTGACCCGCCAGGGGGAATGGGTGTCTGTGACTGCACGGAAACCGTGAGAGAAGATGTGAGATCCAGGCACGGATTCCTTTCAATGAGAGAACGGTTTCCGGAATAAGAATACTGCCGCATTCGCGCGGAATGCTTCTGCATGCCGTTCGAATGCGGCAGTGTTTTTATGGGCGGATTCAGCTGCTGCGTCTTTTCTCCTCCTTGTACCCTTCTCCCCAGCTTTGCATGGCGTCGAGGATCGGTTTCAGACTTCTTCCCAGTTCTGTCAGAGAGTATTCCACTCTCGGTGGAACTCGAAACGTTTTGTCCCGGGCATCAGGTCGCGCAGGATCAAAACCTTCCATTTATCGCCGATCAGGGTCAGTGTCGTCTCTACCGGGCAGGCCGGCAGTTCTTCTTCCGTTTGTGCTGCCATTTTTGCTCACCTCCTGCAGCGTTTGGGTGGTTCAGAAACTTTGGATCAAAATGCTTTTTGCCCCAAACATCATAACATGAGACAAGCGACAAAAGGTCATAAATTTCATGCTTGCATGAAAATTTATGACTTTGTGGAGCGCAAAACACCGAAAAGTAGCCATTTTTCGAAGAAAAATGAGCGGATTTGAGGTGTTTTCAGGATTGCGGGAGCACGAAGTGCGGAGCAATCCGTGTCTCATGCCCATTTGTCGGGCAACTCATAACATAGAAATGTCCGTATGTCCATTTGGCGGCGCTGTCTGCCGGCGGCATACGTCAGTCCCGGCCGGTTATCCTGCCGCCGCGGGAAATCGCAGTAGGTATGGTTTCCCCGAAGTAACCATACCACATAAATGTGCGTACTTTACGGGAGGAAACCACTGAAATATAATAGAAGAAACTCCGGAACACCAGGTTTAAAGGAGAAAAGATTTATCATTGTTGACGCAGAAAATGCGTCAGGAAGAAGGGGAAAATGACACAGACAGAGAGACGGATCTATCTGATCCGGGAATTGCTGAAAGAACAGCCGCAGTATGCGGAACTGGAGATCCCGCGGGGCGAACAGGAACAGAGACGGCTGCTCCGTTCACTTTTTAACGTGCGCCCGCCACGCCCGGCCACGCCGGAATTCCTGGAGATCCAGGATGAATATCTCCGGGAAGTGACGAGACAGAAAGGCGTCACTGATCTGAAGGATCTGGAGCCTGTGAGGGACGGCATTTATCTGTGGCGGGGAGATATTACGACCCTTCGCTGCGATGCAATCGTCAACGCGGCCAACAGCCAGATGCTGGGCTGCTTTGTTCCGTGCCACGGATGTATCGACAATGCGATCCACACCTATGCGGGGATCCAGCTTCGCGCGGCATGTGCGGAACAGATGCGGCGCCAGGGACATGAGGAGAAAACCGGGACGGCGAAAATCACCCCGGGATTCAATCTCCCCTGCCGCTATGTGATCCACACCGTCGGGCCGATCGTCTATGGACGCCTGACGGAAAAAGAAAAGGAACAGCTTGCGTCCTGCTATCGCTCCAGCCTGCAGTTGGCGGAACAGAACGGCGCAGAGAGTATTGCTTTCTGCTGCATCTCCACCGGAGAATTTCATTTTCCGAACGAAGCTGCCGCGCGGATTGCCGTGGATACGGTTCTTGCCTATCGGGAACGCTGCAAGAGCGGGATGAAAGTCATTTTTAACGTTTTCAAGGAACGCGATCTGGAAATTTATCGGGCGCTGTTATAGAAGCTCCCTCCTGGCTGAACGGTAACTTTTCGTGCAACATTGTATGAAAATCCCGTTGAAATGTCTCTGATTTACAGATATAATAAGTTCTGTTATGAATCTGTAAAATACTGCTTACAGTTCAGCCGGCTGAACTGATACAATACTGATTTTTTGTTCCGGAGGAAAACTATGTACCGTTTTTTTGTGGAGGAACACCAGATAGAACCGACCCGTATCCATATTACGGGGAGCGATGTGAATCATATCAGGAACGTCTTGCGTATGAAACCTGGCGAGGAGATCCTTGTCAGTGCTCAGGGAAATCTGGAGTATAAATGTTATATTGAAAAACTGGAGGAAGAGGAAGTGACGGCGGTCATTCTCTATGCGATGGAGAGCGACCTGGAACTTCCCTCCCGGATCTTTCTGTTCCAGGGACTTCCCAAAGGGGATAAGATGGAACTGATCATACAGAAAACCGTGGAACTGGGGGTCCACGAGATCATCCCGGTGGCTTCCCGCCGTTGTGTCGTGAAGCTGGACGAGAAAAAGGCGAAAAGCAAAGTGGCGAGATGGCAGGGAATCTCCGAGAGCGCGGCCAAGCAGTCTAAGCGGATGATCGTGCCGAAGGTACACCCGGTGATGAAATTCGAGGAGGCTTTGGAGTATGCCCGCTCGATGGACATGGTCCTGATCCCCTATGAGCTGGCAAAAGGGATGCGTCATACGAAGGAGCTGTTTGCCTCTATCCGTCCCGGACAGTCTGTGGGGATCTTTATCGGCCCGGAGGGCGGATTTGAGGAAGAAGAAGTGAAAAAGGCGGTGGAAGCCGGCGCGGAACCGGTGACCCTGGGAAAGAGGATCCTAAGGACAGAGACGGCGGGAATGACTGTGCTGTCCATCCTGATGTATCTGATGGAGGAAGACTGAGATGGAGATTTATCTGGATAACTCGGCGACAACGCGGGCGTACCCGGAAGTAGCTGAACTGATGACAAAACTGATGCTTGAGGACTATGGCAACCCCTCCGCTTTGCACCAGAAAGGCGTCGAGGCGGAGCAGTATCTGCGCAGGGCCAGGGAGACGATGGCGAAGATCCTGAAGGCGCAGGAGAAGGAAATCTATTTTACCTCCGGCGGAACAGAGTCCAACAACTGGGCCCTGATGGGTACGGCGATGGGAATGAAGCGGATGGGAGGACATATCATCACCACACAGGTGGAACATCCGGCGGTTCAGGCGCCGATCACATTCCTGGAAGAGCAGGGATTTACCGTCACCCGTCTGGGCGTCGACAGGGAAGGAATGGTGGATCCGGAGGAACTGGAGCAGGCAGTCACCCCGGAGACCATCCTTGTCTCTGTGATGTTTGTCAATAATGAGATCGGAACCGTGGAGCCAATCGTGGAGCTGGGAGAGCGGATCAAAAAGAAAAATCCCAATACGGTTTTTCATGTGGACGCGATCCAGGCGTTCGGGAAGCTTTCGATCTGTCCGAAAAAGCTGAACATTGATCTGATGTCGGTCAGCGGCCACAAATTTCACGGCCCGAAAGGGATCGGAATGCTGTATGTCCGGGAAAAGACAAAGATCCGTCCGCTGATCCTCGGCGGCGGTCAGCAAAACGGCATGCGTTCCGGGACTGACAATGTTCCGGGAGCGGCGGGAATGGCGCTTGCTGCGCAGATGGTCTGCGATCATCTGGAGGAGAACAGAGCGCATATGTACCGGATCCGGGAACAGCTGGTCTCCGGCCTTGGGAACATGGACCGTGTGATCGTTCACGGAAAACAGGGAGAACAGGCGGCGCCGCAGATCGTCAACGCATCGTTCCTCGGTGTGCGCAGCGAGGTGCTGCTCCACACGCTGGAGAATGAGGGAATCTATGTGTCCGCCGGATCGGCCTGCTCTTCCCATAAGAGAGGGGGGAGTCCGACACTGACTGCGATCGGTGCGTCAAAGGAGGAACGGGAGTCCGCCGTGCGCTTCAGCTTCAGTGAATGGACGACAGAAGAGGAGATCGAAAAAACTCTGGAAGTTTTAAACCGCGTGGTGCCGGTGCTGAGAAAGTTTACAAGGAAATAGCGAAATGATTGACGCAGTAAATGCGTCAGGAGGAGGAAAACATGTTTAAGGCATTTCTGATTAAATATGCCGAGATCGGCATCAAAGGAAAAAACCGCCATATTTTCGAGGAAGTCCTCTGCCGTCAGATGCGTCACGCGCTGGCGGAAGTCGAAGGGGAGTTTTCCGTCACCCGTGAGATGGGAAGGATTTATGTCCGCACAGAGGGTGCGTTTGACTACGACGGCGCGGTGGAAGCGCTGAAACGGGTCTTCGGGATCGCCGGCATCTGTCCGGTGGTGATCGTGGACGATACGGGGTTTGAAGATCTGGCGAAGGCAGTGGTGGATTACGTGAAGGAGGTCTACAAAGATCAGGAGAGAACTTTCAAGGTATGCGCCCGCCGGGCCAAAAAGACGTATCCGATGAGCTCGATGGAGATGAACAGCGAGCTGGGCGGCCGGATCCTGGAGGCCTGCCCGAATATGAAGGTGGACGTCCATGAGCCGGATCTATTTCTGAACGTGGAAGTCCGCCAGAATATTTATATCTACTCCGAGACGATTCCCGGACCGGGAGGTATGCCCGTGGGAACCAACGGCCAGGCGATGCTGCTGCTTTCCGGCGGAATCGACAGCCCGGTGGCGGGATATATGATCGCGAAGCGCGGTGTGAAGATTGACGCCGTATATTTCCATGCGCCGCCTTATACCAGTGAGCGGGCGAAGCAGAAGGTAGTGGACCTGGCGAAGCTGGTCGCCCGCTACAGCGGCCCGATCCGGCTCCATGTGGTGAATTTCACAGAGATTCAGTTGTATATTTATGAAAAATGTCCGCACGATGAACTCACAATCATCATGCGCCGTTATATGATGAAACTGGCGGAGATGTTCGCGCGCCAGGATGGCTGCCTGGGACTGATCACCGGCGAGAGCATCGGACAGGTGGCAAGCCAGACGATGCACAGCCTCGCAGTGACAAATGAAGTCTGCACGATGCCTGTGTTCCGGCCTCTGATCGGCTTTGACAAACAGGAGATCGTGGATGTCTCGGAAAAGATCGGGACCTATGAGACTTCCGTGCTGCCTTACGAGGACTGCTGCACGATCTTTGTCGCAAAGCATCCGGTGACGAAGCCGAATCTGAATATCATCCGGCGTTCGGAGACGCATCTGGCAGATAAGATCGACGAGATGATGGACACTGCGTTCCGCACAGCGGAGCTGATCGAGATTTCCTGAAGCAGGACAGTCTTTCGGACGGTTCCGCAGAAAAAAACAAGGAACCTGCCGGCCTCGCCGACAGGTTCCTTGAAAAATTTCGTTACGCTTTTCTTGTCCTTCTTCTCAGCAGTCAAATCACACGGGCTTAAACCAGATACGGATTCAGAACGGATAATACGTTTTCCAGATCAGAACCATCTGTGTGGATGTTCAGATCGATCGGCTTGGACAGATCCAGACTGAAGATGCCCATGATAGATTTTGCATCGATCACGTATCTTCCGGATACCAGGTCGAAATCAAAATCAAATTTGGAAATGTCATTAACAAAGGATTTTACTTTGTCAATGGAGTTGAGTGAAATCTGTACTGTTTTCATTGTGAAATCCTCCCTATAGCTTTTATGAATGATATTTCAATACCTTCATTTAACAGTTTTATCTTACCGTTTACAGATAGAAAAGTCAATACGAAAACCTACAAAGATACAGAAGATTATTTGGCAAAATAGATAATGATGTACATGGAAAAATTCACATTTCCGGAAGAAACATTTGCATTTTGCAGAATTATCGCAACCGTTCGGGCGGCGGAGTGAAATGCTCCCCGGTATGCGAATGTGGCTGTGAAGAATGAGAAATGTATCCTGAAAGGAAGATCATATGAAATCAGAGAGAAAGAAAGCGGCGCTGCACAATCTGGGCTGCAAGGTAAACGCCTACGAGCTGGAAGCGATCCAGCAGATGCTGGAACAAAAGGGGTATGAGATTGTTCCCTTTGCTTCGGGAGCGGACGTCTATATCATCAATACATGCACAGTGACCAATATTGCCGACAGAAAATCCCGCCAGATGCTCCACAAGGCGAAGAAGATGAATCCGGACGCGGTCGTGGTGGCCTGCGGCTGCTATGTGCAGGCGGCCGGGGAAAAGCTGGAGGAGGACACGGCGATCGATCTGATCGTGGGAAACAATAAAAAGAAAGAGATCCCGGAGATCCTGGAAGCGTATTTCAGGGAAAGGGAGGAGGGACGCGCAGCTTCCGGCGCATGGCTGACGGATATGGCACATAACAGAGAGTACGAGACGCTCTCCATCAGCCGCACGGAAGAGCATACCCGCGCGTTCATCAAGGTACAGGACGGGTGCAATCAGTTCTGTACTTACTGCATCATACCGTACGCGCGGGGGCGGGTGAGGAGCCGCCGTCCGGAAGAGGTGCTTGCAGAAGTGCAGCGTCTTGCTGCGTCCGGATGCCAGGAGATCGTGCTGACAGGCATCCACCTCAGTTCCTATGGAGTAGATCTGGAGGAGGAGCAGGACTTGCTGGCGCTGATCCGGACGGTCCATTCGGTGGAGGGGATCCGGCGGATCCGCCTGGGCTCCCTGGAACCGGGGATCATCACGGAATCCTTTGCGGAGGCCATCGCGGCGCTGCCGAAAGTCTGCCCTCATTTCCATCTGTCGCTGCAGAGCGGCTGCGATACGGTGCTTCAGCGGATGAACCGCCGCTACCGCTCGGAAGAGTATATGGAGAAATGCAGACTGCTCCGCCGCGTCTACGACCGCCCGGCGCTGACGACGGACGTTATCGTCGGTTTTCCGGGGGAGACGGAGGAAGAGTTCGAAGCTTCCCGGGCGTTTGTGGAGCAGGTGCACTTCTTTGAAACTCACATTTTCAAATACTCCAGGAGAGAGGGCACCCGCGCGGCGGCGATGCCCGGGCAGATCAGCGAGCAGGAGAAGACGAGGCGCAGCCATGTTCTGCTGGAACTGGACGGACGCAGACGTCGGGAATATATGGAAAGCTTTCTGGGAGAGGAAAGGGATGTGCTGTTTGAAGAGCGGGTGCAGGCCGACGGCAGGGAATACTGGACCGGCCACACGCGGGAATATCTGAAGGTTCTCGTGCCGGCAGAGAAAGAGGATTATGAGAATCAGATGATCCCGGTAAAACTGACAGAAATATGGAAAGAGGACGCTCTTTTCGGAAAAGTGTCCGGACGATGATGGTTCAGCCAGGTCTGTGTGAGAAACACACACGGACCTGGCTGAACTGCCTGGAAAAAGCAGATATTTTTGAAGGGAGAAGGACGCGACAATGCGAAAAACAAGCCGATTTGGCTGCAAAAACACGGAAATGTGCGGAGAATGTGAGAAGGAATGAAAGTTCCTGTCAAAGACTTGTAAATTCGAAAAATCAGATATCGGATATTAAATAATGAAATTACGCGGTTGACAAACAAATGTATTTTTGCTACAATACGGAAATGTAATAAAACATCTGCTGAAGACACAACATGTTCACGGGCAGTTATTCTAATATTCAGGCAGACGAAAATCCCGCCGGTGTGTATCGGAAAACAGGGATACACGTACAGATACATGAGTGGGGATTAGAAAAGAATAGTCAATCATGAACAGCGGCAGTAGAGTCGCCTGGACTGTTGTAGTGAAGTTCATCAGTAGTCAAAGGTATTGTGCAATGAAGCATAGACAAATCTGTTTGTTTATGCTTTTTTTGTAAAATAAAAACTTCTGATTTGTCACAGACTAAAGCAGACAAATAAGAAAAGAGAGGAGAACTGTATGAAAAAGAGAACAGCAAAACTCACAGCGTTAGCGCTGGCATCTATGATGGCGTTGGCCGGCTGTGGCGGAAACGGCGGAAACGCCTCCAGTTCCGGAAGCGGAGAAGCATCGTCGGAAGGACTGACAGAACTTCACGCTTACGAGACCATCAACCGAGAGGTGGAAAATCTGAACATTCTGAATACGCAGACTGCGACAGATACCCAGGTTCTTGGCAACCTGATCGATGGCCTGCTGACCAACGATACAAAAGGTAATCTGCAGCCGTGTCTGGCGGAATCCTATGATTCCGAAGATAACATTACCTGGACGTTCCACCTGCGTGAAGGTGTGAAATGGGTAGACATGAACGGTGAGGAAAAGGCAGACTGTACCGCGCAGGATTTCCTGACGGGTCTGGAGTTCGTACTGAACTATCACAAGAACGGTTCTGCGAATATTTCTATGCCGTGCGACCTGATTCAGGGGGCTGAGGATTATTACAATTATACCAAGAGTCTCAGTGAAGAAGAAGGACGTGCGCTTACCGCAGACGAGGGAAGCGAGTTCCTTAACATGGTTGGAATTTCCGCGCCGGATGATTACACCGTTGTTTATACCTGTGTCTCCGAAAAACCGTACTTCCCGACCGTTGCAACTTACCAGTGTCTGTATCCGGCTTCTCAGGCTCTGATCGACGAACTGGGCATCGACGGATTCCTGGCATGCAACAATGAAAATATGTGGTACAACGGACCATACATCATGACCAGCTACATTCAGGGAAATGAAAAAGTTCTGACCAAGAATGACGCTTACTGGGATACAGATGTTGAACGTTTTGATACAGTAACCGTTCACATGGTAGAGTCTGCGGATGTGGCATATCAGCTGTACCAGTCCGGAGAACTTGATTATGTCGGACTGACTGAGTCTAACCTGAATACCATTAACAACGATGAGAATCATGAGTATCATGATCAGCTGGTAGAGACCCTGCCGGATAAGTTCTCTTATCAGTTCCATTTCAACTTTGATAAGATGAAAGAAGACGGAACACCGGATGACAACTGGAACAAAGCGATCGCAAACACTGCGTTCCGTCAGTCCTGGTTCTATGGTTTGAATCTGATGACATCTCTGCAGAGAACAAACGCGATCGATCCGCTGGCATGTGAGAACAATGCATACACAATGGCCGGTCTGGTTTCCTTCAGCGATGGTACTGATTATGTAGACCGTGTAGAGGAACTGTTGGAACTGCCGGAGTCTGACGGCGAGAATCTGCGCAGACTGGATGCAGATAAAGCCGCTGCTCTGAAAGCGCAGGCAATGGAAGAACTTTCCGCAGAGGGAGTGACCTTCCCGGTTGAAGTGGATTATTATGTGGCAGCTAACAACCAGACTGCAATCGACAGCGCAAACGTGCTGAAAAATGCGTTCTCCGATTCTCTCGGCGACGATTATGTAGTACTGAACATCAAGACATACGTTTCCAGCCTGAACAACGAAGTTGTAGTTCCGAAACTTCACTCCTTCGTGCTGAACGGATGGGGAGCAGATTACGGTGATCCGCAGAACTATCTTGGTCAGGAAACTTATGGCGAGGACAGCGCATTCTATTCTGAGAACTATTCCTACATCAACGACGTTGACGCCAACGATCCTGCTTATGCAGATCTGATCAGCATTTACCGGACATTCACAGATATGGTAAATGCAGCCGATGCGATCACAGATGATCTGGATGCTAGATACGAAGCTTATGCACAGGCAGAAGCTTATATGGTTGAAAATGTTATCACAATGCCGTACTACTACAATGTCGGCTGGCAGCTGACTCATGTGAATGACTACAGCAAAATCAGAGCAATGTACGGTATCCAGAGCAGCAGATATGTCAACTGGGAGACCTCTGTAGACGCCTATACTACAGAGCAGTATGACGCTTTTGCAGCTTCCGCAAACGGAGCATCTTCTGCTGAATAATGTTTAAGTACACGATAAAAAGACTGTTACAGTCCGTTGTAACAGTCTTAATCGTTGTTACTATCGTATTCCTGCTGATGCGCCTCCTTCCGACGGATTACTATTTTACAGAGGAACAGCTGATGAAATTTACACCCGAGCAGAAGGAGGCCGCGCTGGATGCGGCAGGCTTACTCGATAGTATCCCGGAACAGTTAGCACGCTATTATGGGCAGATTCTTCATGGCGATTTCGGACAGTCCAGAAGAATTCAGAGCGGTGTTGACGTTACGGCAGTAGTTGGATCCAGGTTTGCAGTTTCTATGCGTCTGGGTATTATCTCCCTGGGAATTTCACTGGTACTTGGTATTTTTCTGGGAATCCTTCAGACAAGACATAAAGACAGACTGATGGACCACATTGGAACCGCATACACGGTTTTTGTCAATGCAGTCCCGCCGCTGGTATCATATTCCCTGATCCTTGTATTTGGCTCTCAGGTGCTTGGTTTTCCGGCGATGTATTCCACACGAAATCCGGGGATGTCCAGTGTTCTTCCAATCGTCTGTCTGTCTCTGGGGTCGATCGCAGGTTATGCGCTCTGGACAAGAAGATATATGGTGGATGAAATAAATAAGGATTATATCAAACTGGCAAGAGTAAAAGGTATGTCGAATAAAAGCATTATGGTCAAGCATGTGCTCCGGAATGCTTTTGTTCCGCTGGCACAGTATCTGCCGGCTTCTTTTCTTCTGACAATCGGAGGTTCTTTGCTGGTGGAGCGTTTCTTCTCCGTGCCGGGTATGGGACCGCTGCTGACAGATGCAATCAGCAAGTATGATACCAGTGTGGTTCAGACGCTTGTTATGTTTTACGCATCGCTTGGCGTTATTGGCGTCTTCCTGGGCGATATTCTTATGATGATCATCGACCCGAGAATTACTTTGGTAGATAAAGGAGGTACACGATAATCATGGATAAAAACAAACAGTTAAACGAAGACGAATTGTTTACCTTTGTCGAGTACAATCCGGAAGCTGCCGAGAAAACAGGTTACTCGGAGTATTCTTACTGGAAATCTGTTTTTAAAAACTTTTTAAAGAAAAAGTCTGCAGTTGTGCTGACTTTTATCTTCCTTGGACTTGTCATTTTTTCCTTTATTGCACTCGCAATCGGAAAATATGATTACCATACCCTTGTCACGGACAATTCGAAGATGTTTATCAGTCCGAACAGTGAATACTGGTTCGGTACGGATAATCTTGGACGTGATTACTGGTGTCAGGTATGGTACGCAGCACAGATCTCCATCAAGCTTGCGCTGATTGTTGCACTTGGAGAATGTGTGGTTGGTATTACGATCGGCTGTATCTGGGGTTATGTCCGCAGACTGGACGGCTTTTTCACGGATGTTTACAACATCATCAATAATATACCGACAATTATTTATATGACGCTGATTGCCCTTATGGTCGGACAGAGTTTCACGATCATGGCGGTGTCCCTGATCGCTTTCGGATGGCTGACGATGGCGCGGAATGTACGAAATCTTGTTATTATGTATCGTGACAGAGAGTACAATCTGGCGTCCCGCTGCCTTGGAACGCCGATCTGGCGTGTGCTGCTGAAGAATATTCTTCCTTATCTGATCAGTGTGATTATTCTTCGCCTGGCGCTTTCGATTCCGTCGACGATTGCTCTGGAGTCTACGCTTTCCTATCTTGGCCTCGGACTGGATGTCAATACTCCGTCTCTGGGCATTTTGCTGAGAAATTCAAGAACCAGTTTCCAGAGTTATCCATATCTGCTGATCTTCCCGGCAGTTATTGTATCTGTTATCACAGTTACCTTCTATCTGATTGGTAACGCATTTTCCGATGCGTCGGATCCGAGAAATCACGTATAAAGAACGGAGGAACATGTTATGCCACAGAAAAATATTATTTTGTCTGCCAGGGACGTGGAAATCCAGTTCAGTCTGCGTGGAAAGAAGCTGAATGCCATCCGTAAATGTTCTCTGGACTTATATGAAGGGGAGACCTTGGCCATTGTTGGAGAGTCCGGCTCCGGTAAATCTGTATTTACCAAGTCTTTTATCGGAATGCTGGATGCCAACGGTTCCATTACCGGCGGCTCGATCATGTTCGAGGGAAAAGATATTTCCAAGTATAAGACAGAGCGGGAATGGCTGACCGTCCGTGGAAAAAAGATTTCGATGGTTATGCAGGATCCCATGACTTCTCTGAATCCGCTGAAAAAAGTAGGGAAACAGATCCGGGAAAGTATTGAACTGCATCAGGGTCTGAAAGGCGAGGCTGCAAAACGTGCGGCGATCGAGATGCTTGAGAAAGTCGGAATTCCTGATCCCGAAAGAAGATACAATCAGTATCCTCATGAATTTTCCGGTGGTATGCGGCAGCGTGTTGTCATTGCGATTGCTGTTGCGTGCCGTCCTCAGATTTTGATCTGTGACGAACCTACGACGGCGCTGGACGTTACGATTCAGGCGCAGATTCTCGACCTGATCCGCAACCTGCAGAAAGAACTGCAGATGACGGTTATTTATATTACCCATGATCTCGGTGTTGTTGCGAATGTAGCAGACCGTGTGGCTGTTATGTACGCGGGACAAATCGTTGAGTACGGTCTTGTCAATGAGATTTTCTATGATTCCTGGCATCCGTATACATGGGCACTGCTTTCCGCGTTGCCGCAGTTGGGTGTAAAAGGAGAAGATCTTCCGACCATCGAGGGAACGCCGCCGAACCTGTTTAATGAAATCAAGGGTGATGCCTTTGCGCCCCGTAACAAGAAAGCGCTTGCAATTGATTTTGTGAAAGAACCACCGTTTTTTGAGGTATCGCCGACACATAAGGCAAAGACCTGGTATCTGGATCCAAGAGCGCCGAAAGTTGAACAGCCTCCGGCTGTCAAAATGCTTCGGGAACAAATGAGAGAGAGAGGATAAAACGCATGGCTGAAAGAGAAAAATTAATTGAAATTAAAGATTTGCAGATCAGCTTCGGCCATGGAAGAAAGAAATTTGTTGCGGTTGACCATGTCAATTTTGACATTTATAAAGGAGAGACTTTTTCCCTGGTGGGTGAGTCTGGTTCCGGTAAGACGACGATCGGCCGTGCGATTACAAGAATCAACCCGACGTCAGCGGGTGAGATTCTGTTCAAAGGACGGAAAATCAATGGAAAAATCTCGAAGGAGCTTGATAAAGAAGTGATTCAGAAATGTCAGATGATCTTTCAGGATCCTATGGCGTCTTTGAACGAGAGAGCAAAAGTTGATTATATCGTTTCCGAAGGTCTGATCAATTTCCACATGTATAAAGACGATGCTGAACGCGAAGAAAAGGTTCAGAGAGCGCTTCGTGAGGTAGGACTCCTTCCGGAGTTCGCTTCCCGTTTTCCTCATGAGTTTTCCGGCGGACAGAGGCAGCGTATCGGAATTGCCCGGGCGCTGGTAATGGAACCGGAGTTTATTGTGGCAGATGAGCCGATTTCTGCACTGGATGTGTCCATTCGTGCTCAGGTTCTGAATCTGCTGAATCGTCTGAAAAAGAGCCGCGGTCTGACATATCTGTTTATCGCGCATGATCTGTCAGTGGTTCGCTTTATTTCTGACCGTATTGCGGTTATCAGCAAGGGACGTATTGTAGAGTTGGCAGAGGCAGAGGAATTGTTCCTGAATCCGCTGCATCCGTACACGAAGGCATTGCTTTCTGCGGTACCGATGCCGGATCCGGAGATGGAGAAGAAGAAAAAACTTCTGGTCTATGATCCGTCTATGCATGATTACAGTGTAGATAAACCGGTCTGGGAAGAAATCAAACCGGGACATTTCGTATATGGAAACCAGAAAGAGTTAGAGGGATACCGAAGAGAACTCAAATAAAGCAGGGCGCAGAGAATGAAAAAAATTCGAAGTATTTACAGGAAATATATGTTTCGTCCGACGTTGTATATGACAGGACGCAACCTTGTGATCGGCATCGTTCTCGTGCTCTTGTGGGATCGTTTCCTGAACCCGTCCAATCTGTCGCCCCTTGGCCATGCAGGATTCTGCGTGGGGGCGGTTGCGGGTATGCTGGCATGGTTCGAATATCTTCATTTGGATGGTTTTGCAGTCCATCATCTGAATGAGAATATTCGCAAAAAGCCCAAGGAACGGCACAGGTCAAAAGATATCGTGGATTTTGTAGATGAAAAAATCATTTCCTATGATGAACTGGAAAAAGACGAAAAGGCAGTCTGCCGGTTTTTGTCTGATTTGATCTGTGCGGCGGTTTTCATGATTCCGGGGATTTTTACAGCGATTTTCTGATGGAAGTTACCCCAGTGGTATGCTGTATAGAAAAATATAAAATGGTATCTGTCGAGTCAAGTAAAACAGTTACTTGGTCCGGCAGATGCCATTTTTATTTGTATTTTCTGTTCATGAGGACGGAGATGAGTACGATCAGGAGACCGGCAGCCGCCCGTACAGCGCCTTTCACGACTACTGATGTGCTGGAGGAAAGGACAATGGCGGCGGTTTCGGGGCTGAGAATGGTATCATTCAGGACTGCGTGATAGTTTACGAAGCCGAATACAGCGCCGGCGATGCCGAGGAGGGTCAGCAGGATCCCCAGAGCGGTGACAATGTGCCAGAAGGTTCGGAGCCGGCGGTTTCGGATGGTGAGATGCTGCCGGATATTCTCCAGCTCCTGGAGGATCTCGGTTTGTCTGTCTCCCGGCGGAGTGGGAGCGCCGAGCAGCTCTTCGACGGTGACCTGGAAGAAGTTCCGCCATGCGGATCAAAGTGTCTGCGTCTGGCGCTGAGATCCCGTTTTCCCATTTGGAGATCGTCTGCCGGGATACGTGGAGCCGGGCGGCGAATTCCTCCTGTGTATATCCCTTTTGTTTCCTCAGGGTTTTCAGGTTATTGTTCAGCATTTGGTATCACCTCCTGATATTGTCTGATAGGTTCCTTTGATCTTATGCCACATTATTTTCCATTCTTCCTGTGCCGTATTTTATTATTGCGCAGGGAAAAAAGTGCTCATTGCAGGCATAGACAGTCTGCAATGAGCACTTCTTTTCTGCACGGTCAAAAGAACATTCCGTGCGGATATGATTCTCTTCCGGTTCAGACCGGCGGTGATTATTTCCGGATCTGGCCGATTACTGCGAAGAGGACAAAGGCGGCCAGGTTTACGACCACGACGGTTGCGCCTGCCGGCGAGGAGATGACGAAGGACAATCCCATGCCGATCAGGAAGCATACGACAGAGAGGCAAGCCGCGCAGAGGATTACGCTGCGGAAGGTCTTGCACACACGCATGGCGGTCAGTGCCGGGAAGATCAGAAGGCTTGAGATCAGCAGGGCACCCATCATCCGCATGCCCAGGACGATGGTGATCGCGGTGAGAAAGGCCAACAGCATGTTGTAGAGTTCTGCCTTCACGCCGGTGGCCTTTGCGAAGGTCTCGTCGAAGGTGACCGCAAAGATCCTCGTGTAAAAGACCACAAACAGGATCAGGACCAGAACGGACAATACGACACTGAGGATCACGTCTTCCCGGCTCATGGCCAGGATACTTCCGAACATATAGTTGTTGACGTCGGTGTTCATTCCGCTGGACCAGGAGACGGTGATCACGCCGATGGCCAGCGCGCTGCTGGAAATCAGTGCGATCGCGGCGTCGCCCTTGATCTTGCTGTTCTCGCTCATGCGGAGCAGAAGGAAGGCCGCCAGCACAACGATGGGAATCGTTACTGCCAGAGGCGCCCATCCCAGAGCCGTCGCGATGGCAAGCGCGCCGAAGCCTACGTGAGAAAGGCCGTCGCCGATCATAGAGTAACGTTTCAGTACAAGACTTACGCCGAGCAGTGCGGCGCACAGGGATACAAGGATCCCGACGATCAGGGCGCGCTGCATAAAGGGATAGGAGAGCATTTCCGCAAAGAGATTAAACATGGCTGACACCTCCCAGAAATTCTTTTCCGACCTCGCTGTTTCGATACGCTTCCGTGGTGCCGAAGAACAGCTGTTTCTGATCCAGGTGAAGGATGTGCGTCGCGTAGGGCAGAATGTTTTTCAGGTCGTGGGAGACCATCAGGATCGTAACCTTCTGTTCCCGGTTGATGCGGGAGATCAGCTGGTACATTTCCTGGGTCATGACCGGGTCCAGTCCCGTGACCGGCTCGTCCAGAAGAAGAAGCTTCCGCGTGGCGCACAGGGCGCGGGCCAGGAGCACTCTCTGCTGCTGGCCGCCGGACAGATCCCGGTAGCAACGCTTTTTTAGGGGCAGAAGATCCAGAAGTTCCATTTTCTCGTATGCGTCTTTTTTGTCCGCGCGGGTATAAAACGGCGGAAAATGGATCTGATTCTGGCGCCCGGAGAGTACCACTTCATAGACACTGGCAGGGAAATCCTTCTGGGCTGCCGTCTGCTGGGGCAGATAACCGATCTCATTGTGTTTCAGGCCGTCCCCGGTAGTGATCGTGCCGCCGGAGGGCGCTTTCAGGTGGAGCAGACCTTTGACAAGCGTGCTTTTCCCCGAACCGTTTTCTCCGACGATGCACAGGTAGTCTCCGCTTTCGACGGAAAAAGTCACATCGGTCAGGACAGGTGTTCCTTCATATGAGAAGGATACATCGTTGCAGGTAAGTAGTGCCATTAATTTAAAGCCTCCTTCAGAGCCTGGACGTTTCGCTCCATCAGATCCAGGTAGGTGATGCCCTGCTCAAAGTCGTCTTTTGTGACGTTGTGGCAGGAATGGAGCAGCAGTTTTTTTGCACCGGTTGCCTCACAGATGCTGTCGGTCATCTTTTCGTTGGAAAGTTCGATGGTAAAGACCACAGGAATCTGTTCCTCTTTTACTTTGTCGATGAGAAATGCGATGGTTTTCGCGCTTACCTCAGATTCCGATGAACAGCCCGGGAAAGCGGCATAGTAATCCAGACCGTAGGCGTCCGCCAGATAGCGGAACGGAAAACGGTCGCCGAGAATGATTGTGTGATGCTTGGCCGTGTCGACGGTCTCCTGAAATTCCTGGTCCAAATGTTCCAGTTTCCCGATATAGTCGGCGGCATTCTGCGTATAATCTCCGGCATTTTCGGGATCAATGGCGATCAGCGCGTCCCGCAGTTTCTCCACGATCCGGATCGCATTCTGTGGAGACGTCCAGACGTGTTCATCCTGTTCCGTTTCTTCGTGATCATGATCGTGATCCGTGTTGGCGTTATCCCGGGTGCTCTCGGATGCTGTCAGTGCGTCCGCATCATTCTGTCCCGGATCGCTGTCCTCATGGTCATGGGCATGTCCATGGGTTTCCATTCCCTCGACGTCTTCTTCAGCGACGGTCTCCACACAGTCCATCAGTGTGACGATTTCCTTTTCGGAGGTGTCCACAGATTCCAGGATCGTCTCCACCCAGGCGTCGGAGTCTCCGCCGACATAGACGAAAAGATCGCTCTGGGAGACTGTGATCATATCTGCGGGGGTCGGCTCGAAGGAATGACTCTCCGCTCCCGGATTCAGGAGCATAGTCAGTTCCAGATGGTCGCCGCCGATCTGGCGCAGAAAATCATACTGGGGGAAAATCGTGGCGACTGCGCGAATTTTTCCGGAATCCTCCGTCGTGGAAGTGTTTCCGGGAGCGCAGCCTGCAAGCAGAAGAAGCAGAACAGAGGCGGGAATGAAAGAAAAAAGAATTTTCGAAAGTTTCATTACTGTACTCCGTTTCTAAAATACAAGTTTACAGTGACCGTTCTATGCAGTCTGCGTAACTGTTCCGCCAATAAAATCGCTTCGCGATGGGCTGGATGCCCACAGGCACTATGTTTTCATACGGTCTGCGCAGTGAATGCGCAGACCTGGCTGAACGGTTACAATCTATATGTTACAGTTCAGCCAGCTGAACTGTAACCGGCATCCAGCCATTGAGAATCGCTT
>ERZ1090868.225-NODE-225-length-31562-cov-7.891992_pt1 | contig 31562 bp, 23 predicted proteins | sample MGYA00478475_ERZ1090868 | MGnify/ENA primary metagenome ERZ1090868 (study PRJEB33644, sample SAMEA5815747) | chicken gut metagenome | biome: Chicken; feature: Gastrointestinal Tract; material: Caecum | place: Ireland | collected 2019-01-01 | study: A study of the...
AAGGTTGTCCCGCTGATGATCGACGCGATCCGCGCGGCAAAGGCTGGCAAGTAAGATAGAGATAGAAAATCCCCGAGGAGAGATCCCCGGGGATTTTTTTGTAGAGAAAAACACCGTGCCCAACACGAAACTTTCAGTGATGGGCGCGGTGCTTGGGTCAACCGCCATGCCTGACTCCGCACACCGGGCACAGCGGCCGCCGCGCATCGATCATCTCGTGCAGCGCATCGAGCGCGTCGGCCAGGCTGCCGACCTGGTCGATGAGGCCGCACGAGACCGCCTCGTCCCCGGATACGATCGTGCCGGTATCTGCGGACAGTTCCTGGGTTTCCATCATCATCCGCGTGAACTCTTTCGCGGACACATGGCTGTGCGCCGTGATGAACCCCACGATGCGCTCCTGGATCTTCTGGAAATAGGCATAGGTTTGCGGCGAGGCGATGATCGTCCCGCTCATGCGCACCGGATGGATGGTCATCGCGGCCGACGGCGCGATGAACGAGCGCTTGGCGGCGACCGCCAGCGGCACGCCGATCGAGTGCCCGCCCCCCAGGACCAGCGACACGGTCGGCTTGCGCATGCCGGCGATCAGCTCGGCGATGGCCAGGCCGGCCTCCACGTCGCCGCCGACCGTGTTGAGCAGCACGAGCAGGCCGTCGATCTCCTCGGACTCCTCCACCGCCGTGATCTGCGGGATGATGTGCTCATATTTGGTCGTCTTGGTCTGCTGCGGCGCCTCCATATGTCCCTCGATCTGACCGACGATCGTGATCGAGTGGATGGTGCCCCGGCGGGTGCGCGCCGTGACCGAGCCGGTCTGCGTGATGCTGCCGTCCATGGGCACCGTGGCCGGCGCCTCGGTCTCCTTTGTGTATTCCATAACTTCGGTTCCTCCCTTTCCGGATATCGTCCGCCCCGGACGGCGCCGGTATCCACCTGTATTCTGTGCGGATTTCGGCAGTTTTACGCTCTGTATACCCATTATTTTTTCGATTTTGTACGTTTGTTCGTATTAACTTAGAGTTATCAACAGTGTCCACAGAGTTATCCACAGTTATCCACTGCGCTGTGGAAAAATAGAAGTCTACCATACGTAATCGAAAAAGCCCGAATTTTCGTGGGAAAATCCGCCTGATAACCTTGGGTTATCAACAATGTCCACAAGGTTATCCACAAACACTGTGGACAGCGGCAGACAGGAAATTATACCAGAGGTAATGATTCGCGCCCATCCGCGCCCATCGCCGCCCGTTCGACAAAATGCCTTAACGCAAAGTTATCAACATCATCCACAGACTTATCCACAATTGTCCACAGGTGTGCACAACCGGCCTGTGGACAGAAAAAAATTTACAAAAAAGTCCGTATGGCCGTAGATTCCGGTGGATAACTATGATATAGTTATATTTATAAAAAGAATTCTAGGCGACGGTGCGGAATGTATCCAAACGCTTTTGCCCCGGCGCTTCAAAATATAGACAGGAAACGGAGAATTGGATTATGCCTATGGTGGAAGTCCGCACATTGGGACGCTTTGAAATCTATGTAGACGATCAGTTGGTCAGCGGACAGATCGGCCGCTCCAAAAAGCTCAAACATCTGGCGGAATACCTGATCTTGAACCATAACCGCGCCGTGCCGAACGACGAGATCATCGAGGCCCTTTGGCCCGAACAGGACAGCAAAAACCCGCGCAACGCACTCAAGATCCTGGTGCACCGCCTGCGCACGACGCTGGCCGCCGGCGGCGCGCCCGTGGATATGGAGTTTATCATTGCCCGGCAGCGCACCTGCCGCTGGAACCCGGCGCTCGACTGCATCTATGACTTTGAGCACTTCGAGGCCCTGTGCACGGCCGGCCTGTCCGGCCGCGCCAGCGAGGAGACCGCCCGCGTGCGCCTGATCGACGCGTGCAAGATGTATCGCGGCCGCTTCCTGTCCGATGCCAGCGGGGAGCTGTGGGCGACCGGGCCGGACATCCGTATGCACACCTATTACCTGCGCGCGGTGCACCGCCTCATCGAGATCCTGCGCGGCCGCGGCCAGTTCGACCAGATCGTCAGCCTGTGCCGGAACGCCCTGGAGATCGACCAGATGGACGAATCCATCAACCGCGAGCTGATCTTTGCCCTGGCCGAGAGCGGCCGCAACCAGGAGGCCATCCAGCACTATAACCAGATTACCGAGCTGTATTATTCCCAGCTCGGCGTGCAGCCCTCCGAGGAGCTGCGCGGCCTGTATCACCGCATCGCGGCGGTCGAGCGCAAGGTCGGCGCCGACATCGACTCGATCTGCGCCGACCTGCGCGAGAGCGACACCCAGCCCGGCGCGTTTGTCTGCCCGTACGAGATTTTTAAGGACATCTACCGCCTGGAGGCGCGCAGCCTGGCCCGCTACGGCGGCCGTGCGTTCATCGGCCTTTTGACCGTCACCGACAACCGCGTCTGCCAGCCCGAACCGCAGATGCTCGCCAAGGTCATGGACCGCCTCATCGAGAGCGCCCGCCTGAGCCTGCGCCGCGGCGATATGATCGCGCGCTATAGCCCGGCACAGCTCGTCATCATGCTGCCGACGGTCACGTATGAGATGGGCCAGATGGTCTGCGAGCGCCTGACACGCAACTTTAAGCGCGAGAACCCCACACTCAATGTGGCGATCTCGTACAATTTGCGCCCGATGGAGCCGCCGCGCGCGAGCGACAAGGAAGAATATCAGATGTGACCGATGAAAGGGACGGCGAAAGCGGAACGGGACGCCCTGCCTCTGTATGGGCGAAAGGTTATAGAAAGTTTATTCTTGCAATTTTGAAAAGAGATATGATAAAACCATTCTATCAAGAAAAGCGCGTATAATGGTTCAGCGTGAAATCATCTTTTGATTTCACGCTGATTTTTTTGCCCGGAAAGGGGATAAAAATGGAGTTTTATATGAAATTGCCGCGCAAATTTTCAATTTCGCTGTCTGTGGAGCGGTGCGCTGCACAGCCGCTGGCAAGGCTGGCCATATACCGGCGGCACATCTGGCTGGACGGAAGAAAATAGGTTCCAGAAAGACGCGGAGAGCGCCGCCCCCATGTGCAGGGGACGGCGCTCTCCTTGGGATATTTGGACGATTCACGGAGGGCTGAATAAAAAGGAGGAGGGTTTTTCGCCGGTTTCCGCGATTCGATCCGGGCTTTATTTAGGTTCTCTGGTACTTGACCGCTGCCTGCGCGGCTGCCAGGCGCGCAATCGGCACGCGGTAAGGCGAGCAGGAGACATAGTTGAGGCCAACCCTGTGGCAGAACTCGACAGACGACAGGTCGCCGCCGTGCTCGCCGCAGATGCCGAGCTTGATATCCGGGCGGGTCTTGCGGCCGTTCTCGACAGCCATCTTGACCAGCTGGCCCACGCCCTCCTGGTCCAGGCGGGCAAACGGGTCGGACTCCAGGATCTTCTCCTCGAAGTAGCGCTCCAGGATCTTGCCGACGTCGTCGCGCGAGAAGCCATAGGTCATCTGGGTCAGGTCGTTGGTGCCGAAGGAGAAGAACTCAGCCTCCTCGGCGATCTTGCCCGCGGTCAGCGCGGCGCGCGGGGTCTCGATCATGGTGCCGACCAGGTACTTCATCGGGATGCCGGCCGCTTCGATGAGCTCGTCTGCGACCGCCTTGATCTTGCGCTTGACAAAGCGCAGCTCCTTGACGTCCACGACCAGCGGGACCATGATCTCGGGCGTGATGCGCAGGCCGTCCTGCTTCCAGACGTTGATGGCAGCCGAGATGATGGCCTCGGTCTGCATCTCAGCAATCTCAGGATACAGCACGTCCAGACGGCAGCCACGGGTGCCCAGCATGGGGTTGAACTCGTGCAGGCCCTCGACGATGTTGGTCAGCTTCTGCGCGTCAATGTCCATCTCGGCAGCGAGCTCTGCGATGTCCGCGGGGTCGGTCGGCAGGAACTCATGCAGCGGGGGGTCGAGCAGGCGGATGGTGACCGGCAGGCCGCCCATCGCGCGGTAGATGGCCTCAAAGTCGCCGCGCTGCATAGGCAGGATCTTGGCCAGGGCACGGCGGCGCTGGGCCTCGTCGGGCGCAATGATCATCTCGCGCACGGCGCGGATGCGGCTTTCCTCGAAGAACATGTGCTCGGTGCGGCACAGGCCGATGCCCTCGGCGCCAAACTTGCGGGCCTGGGTCGCGTCGCGCGGGGTGTCGCCGTTGGTGCGTACCTTGAGCGTGCGCAGCTCGTCCGCCCAGCCCATGAACCGGCCAAAGTCGCCGGTCAGCTCGGCTTCCTGGGTTTCGATCTTGCCGACATATACGTTACCGGTCGAGCCGTCGAGCGAGATAAAGTCGCCCTCGTGCAGGACCGTACCGTTTGCAAAGGTGATGGTCTTGTCTTCCTCAGAGACCTTGACGCCGGTGACGCCGGCGACGCAGCAGGTACCCATGCCGCGCGCGACAACGGCCGCATGCGAGGTCATGCCGCCGCGTGCGGTCATGACGCCCTCGGCCGAGACCATGCCGTCAATGTCCTCGGGCGAGGTCTCCTGGCGGACCAGGACGACCTTGAGGCCGGTCTTGTGCGCGGCGACGGCTTCCTCTGCGGTGAAGTAGACCGCGCCGCAGGCGGCGCCGGGGGAAGCGGGCAGGCCGGTCGCGATCGGGGTGGCAGCCTTGAGGGCCTCGGGCTTGAAGGTCGGATGCAGGAGCGCGTCGAGCTGCTGCGGCTCTACCTTGAGGACGGCCTCCTCCTTGGTGCAGATGCCCTCGTCCACGAGGTCAACCGCGACCTTGAGGGCCGCCTGCGCGGTGCGCTTGCCGTTTCTGGTCTGCAGCATGTAGAGCTTCCCGTTCTCGATGGTGAACTCCATGTCCTGCATGTCCTTATAGTGCTGCTCCAGACGGGTGGAGATATCGACAAACTGCTGGTAGACGTCCGGCATGGTGTCTGCCAGGGTGGAGATCGGCTGCGGGGTGCGGATGCCGGCGACGACGTCCTCGCCCTGCGCGTTCATCAGGAACTCGCCGAACAGCTTCTTCTCGCCGGTCGAGGGGCTGCGGGTGAACGCAACGCCGGTGCCCGAGGTCTCGCCCATGTTGCCGAAGACCATGGACTGGACGTTGACTGCGGTGCCCCACGAGTAGGGGATATCGTTCATGCGGCGATAGGTGTTGGCACGCGGGTTGTCCCACGAACGGAAGACCGCGCGCACAGCCTCCATCAGCTGCTTCTTGGGGTCCTGCGGGAAGGGCTCGCCGAGGTTCTTTTCGTAGTGGTCCTTGAACAGGTTGATGAGCTCGAGCATGTCGTTTTCGTCCAGCTCATTGTCCTGGGTCACGCCGCGCTTTTCCTTGACCTGGTCGATGAACTGCTCAAAGGTGCTCTTGGGCAGCTCCATGACGACGTCCGAGAACATCTGGATAAAGCGGCGGTACGAGTCGCGCGCAAAGCGCGGGTTGCCGGTCAGCTTTGCAACGGCGTCGCAGATGACGTCGTTCATGCCGAGGTTCAGGATGGTATCCATCATACCGGGCATGGATGCGCGTGCGCCCGAGCGAACCGATACGAGCAGCGGGGAATCGGGATCACCCAGGTGCTTGCCGGTCATCTTCTCGAGCTTGTCGAGATAGTCCAGGATCTGCTCCTGGATGTCGGGATAAATCTGACGGCCGTCCTCATAGTAGCGGGTGCAGGCCTCGGTGGTGATGGTGAAGCCCTGCGGCACAGGCATGCCGAGATTGGTCATCTCGGCAAGGTTTGCGCCCTTGCCGCCCAGGAGCTCACGCATGGAGCCGTTGCCCTCTGAGAACAGGTACACGTATTTTTTCATATTCCGTTTGCCTCCGTTTCGTCCATGTTCGACGAATCCTGATCTGATTCGTCATTTCGTCCAAATTTCTGGTTCCCACCAGCATATTTATTATAACATACAGAGAAAGAAAAGCATTCGGGCAACTTACACCTTTTTCCAGACTGTTATTTGTATAACTTGCACAAAAAACTGAAAAAAATCGGGGATTTGAAGGATTGCCCAGCAAACAGAATTGTGAAATGACGGCATTATATGCAAAAAGTTTTGTAAGATCGTGGTAAAATTTTGCCGTATGCGAGAAAACTGTCATTTTCCCGAATTAAAAAAACTGGCGGGATTCAGGCCCGGCGGCGCGCCCGTTCCCGGCCGGTATGGACGAGGAAGACCGCGACAAACAGCAGCGCCAGGCTGCCGAGCGCCATGCACAGGAAGGTTAGGTTCATGCCGTGCATCTGGGCGCCGCCGCCATAGGCCGCGGCCGAGCGGCCGGACAGAAAGCTCATCAGGCCCACAAAGACAGCCGAGCCGATGGCGCCGGCGATGGTGCGCAGCGAGGTCAGCAGCGCCGAGGCGTCCGCGAGGAACGCGCCGTCCACCTGGGCGGTGCCCCAGGTGATGAGCGGCATCATCAGGCACCCAATCGCCACGCAGCGCACGACGTTGAGCAGGCTTGCGACAAAGAGCGGCGTGTGCAAGGTGATAAAATACATGCCGACGTTGCTCAGCAGCATGAAGAGGGCGCCCGTGACAAAGAGCTTTTTGATGCCGATGCGGTCAAAGATTTTGCCGGCAAACGGGCTGACGATGGACATGGCCAGCGAGCCGGGCAGCGTCACAAGGCCGGACACCGTCGCGGAATAGCCCATGACCGACTGGACGTACAGCGGCATGAGGACCGACGAGCCCATCATGACCAGGTAGAGCAGCATGCTGCCCACGACACTCCAGGTATAGCCCTGGCTGCGGAAGATGCGCAGCTGCAAAAACGGCTGCGGCAGGCGCAGCTGCCGGATGGTAAAGAGGACGGCTGCGGCGACGCCGGCGGCAAGCGGCGCGAGCGTCGCAGGGCTGGCCAGCGGATAGCTGCCCAGGTTGCCAATGCCCAGGGTGATGCCGCCGAAGGCCAGGACGCTGATGCCGAAGGACAGCGCATCGAATTTCTTGCGGCAGGTCTGGAGCACGTCGTCAAAGACAAACACGGCAAAGACAAAGGCTAGGGCCATGATGAGCAGCGCCAGGTAAAAGATTGCGCGCCAGCCGACCCAGTCGACCAGGACGCCGGCCAGCGTGGGCGCGATGACCGGGGCCGCGCCGCTGGCCAGGCCATACCAGCCCATGATGCTGCCCTTCTGTTCGTCCGGATAGATGGTCAGCAGCACGACCTGCGCCATGGACATGAGCACGCCGTTGCCGCAGGCTTGCAGCACGCGGCCGGCCATCATGACGGCGAAGCTCGAGGTGAAGCCGCTGATGACAAGGCCGGCAAGGAAGATGCCGATGCCCGATAGATAGAGCCGCTTGGTCGGGAAGCGGGTGATCAAAAAGGCGGTCAGGGGCATGGTGATGCCCATGGCCAGCGAATAGCCGCTGGTCATCCACTGCCCGGTCGTGACGCTGACCCCGAGGTCGGTTGATATGGGCAGCAGGGCGGTTGTCATGGCGGTCGACAGCATGGACGAGGCGATGCAGGCGATAAGGATGTTCAAAAAGATGAGCGACCGGCGGCGGGCCGAGACCGTCTGGTTCAAAGGGATCCCTCCGGTTTCTGTGATTGCTGATAGAATGTTCTGGCTTTTTGCATGAGCGCGGCCAGCTGGCAGACCTCCGCATCCGAGAAGGCCTGGACAAATTCCAGGTCGGCGCAGATGTGCGCCCGCCGGACGCGCTCGATTTCCGCCCGTCCCTGGTCGGTCAGCGCCACGCGGTAGCTGCGCTTATCCGCCGGCAGCGGCGCCCGGCAGATCAGGCCCTTCCGCTCCAGCTTGGCCACAAGCTCGCTCAGAGAGGTGGGACGGATCTGTAAGATCTCAGCCAGACGCTTTTGGCTGATCGGCCCGCTGCCCTCCAAAAGCGCCAGGCAGCGGGCTTGCCCGGCCCAGCAAGCGGGCGCGCTGCTGTGTGATTTGGCATACTGCCCGGATAACCGGACGACCTCGTAAAACAGGGACAAGGCGTCTTCCCTCGTAATTGACATCGTGATGGCTCCTTTCTGACGCCTTTTGACCAAAAGACGCCATGCTCTATTTTAAAGAGGTACCTCTTAAAAGTCAAGTGCCAGTGCGTTCCCCTACCGGGCAGAAAAAAGCCGCCGGCAGTGCCGGCGGCCCCAAAAGGAAAGGAATGATGTGAGCTTATTTGCGGTACAGCACGAGCGACTCGTAGGGACGCAGGTGCATGTGGGTCTGGACGCGTGCATCCGGGTAGTTGGACAGCAGGCAGGTGAAACCGTCAAGATCCACCGGGCACGTCCAGTCGGCCTCGGTGCGGTAGAAGTTGTTGACCACAACGAGCTGTTCGCCGCCCAGCGTGCGGCTGTAGGCCAGGATGCTGGGATTTTTCTGGTCCAGCGGCTGGAAGTCGCCGCAGGCGATGACATCGTACTGCTTGCGCAGGGCGATGAGCTTCTGATAGTGGGTAAAGATCGAGTCGGGGTCGCCCACCTGGCTCTGTGCGTTGATGGCCTTGGTGTTGGGGTTGACCGACAGCCACGGGGTGCCGGCGGTGAAGCCGCCCTGCGCGCTGCCGTCCCACTGCATGGGCGTGCGGCTGTTGTCGCGCGAGTGTACGCGCAGGATGTCATAAACGCTGTCCTCGTGCAGGCCGCGGCCGCGCAGGATGTGGTAGTGATTGATGCTCTCGACGTCGCGGTACTGGTCCAGGCTGGTAAAGCCGGCGTTCGTCATGCCGATCTCCTCGCCCTGGTAGATGTAAGGCGTGCCGCGCAGGCAGTGGATGACCGTGCCCAGCATCTTGGCCGAGGCGGCCCAGTATTCGCCCTCGTCGCCAAAGCGCGAGACCACGCGCGGCTGGTCATGGTTGCACCAGAAGACCGCGTTCCAGGCGTTGTGCGCGGTCATGCCGGTCTGCCAGGAGAACAGGATGTCCTTGAGTTTCTGGAAGTCGAAGGGTACAAGCACCCACTTCTCATTGCCGACGAAATCGACCTTGAGGTGATGGAAGGAGAAGGTCATGGACAGCTCGCCGGTGTCCGCGCCCGCGTAGCGGTAGCAGTTCTCCATGGTCGTGGACGACATCTCGCCGACCGTGATGATCTCGGCGTCGGTGCCGAAGGTGGCCTCGTTGAGCTCGTGCAGGTATTCGTGCACGCGCGGGCCATCGGTATAGAACCGGCGGCCGTCGCCCTGGTCGTCGCTGTCGTATGAGCCCTTGCTGATGAGGTTGACTACATCAAAGCGGAACCCCTTGACGCCCTTGCCCATCCAGAAACGGATGACGTCCTGCACCTCGCGGCGCACGTCCGGGTTTTCCCAGTTGAGGTCGGCCTGGGTGCGGTCAAACAGGTGCAGGTACCACTTGCCCTTCTCGGGCACATAAGCCCAGGCGCTGCCGCCGAACTTGCTCTCCCAGTTGTTGGGCGGGGTGTCCGGGCTGCCGTCCTTCCAGATATAGTAGTTCTCGTACTTGGGGTCGCCCGCCAGGGCCTTCTGGAACCATGCGTGCTCGGTGGAGGTGTGGTTAAAGACCATGTCCAGCATCACGCGGATGCCGCGGCGTTCGGCCTCCCGGCACAGCGTCTCGAAGTCCTCCATCGTGCCAAAGCGCGGGTCAATCGCGCGGTAGTCGGCCACGTCATAGCCGTTGTCGCGCTGGGGCGAGACGAAGAAGGGGGTCATCCAGATATAGTCCACGCCCAGCGTCTGCAGGTAGTCCAGCTTGGCGGTCACGCCGGGCAGGTCGCCGAAGCCGTCGCCGTTGGTGTCGCAGAAGGACTTGGGATAGATCTGGTAGACCACGCTCTTGCGGAAATCGTACATGAGAAAAGCCTCCTTATGGGGATCAGTCCAGGACAGCGACGGGCGTCTGGCCGTGCTGTACGTCGATGTTGGTGTGGAAGGACAGGTTATGGTGGTCGGCCGGCTCGGTGACGATCAGGACGGTCGTCTTGGGATGCCCCGCGGCCGCGATCTTGTCCGGGGAGAAGGTGATGAGCGGGTCGCCGGCCTTGACCGCGTCGCCCTCGGCCACATGCAGGGTGAACCCGTCGCCGCCCATGTCCACCGTGTCCACGCCGACATGGATGAGCAGCTCGGTGCCGTCGGCCAGGGCCAGGCCGCAGGCGTGGCGGGTCTCGGCCATGACGACCGAGATGGTCGCGTCTGCCGGGGCGTAGATGGTGTCGCCGGACGGTTCAAAGGCCATGCCCTCGCCCATGACGCCTTGCGAGAACACCTCGTCGGGTACGTCGGAGAGCGGGATAGCGCGGCCATCCGCGATGGCGCACAGCGTGACAGCGGTCTTTTCTGCGGGTGCGGCAACTGCTGCGGGCGCTGCGGAAGCTTCGGGCGCCGGCGCGGTGCCGGCTGCGGCTGCCGTGGCCGGACCGCCCGCCATGGCCAGGCCGCGGTCCTCACGGCTGAGCTTGCGGCTGCCGACGAGCAGGGTCAGCACAAAGGGCACGACGATGGCAACTGCCATGGCCAGCAGGAAGTTGAGCCAGTATTCGGGGTAGATAGACAGGATGCCGGGCAGGCCGCCGACACCGATCGAGATGGCGACGACGCCCGTGCCGATCGAGATCATGGCCGCGCAGGCCGAGCCGATCATGCCGCAGATGAGCGGGAAGATATACTTCATATTGACACCGAACAGCGCCGGCTCGGTGACGCCCAGATAGCACGAGATGCAGGCAGGGATGTTGATCTGCTGGGCGCGCTCGTTGCGTCTTTGCAGGAAGATCATGCCAAGGACGGCCGAGCCCTGCGCGATGTTGGACAGTGCGATCATGGGCCAGAGGTTGGTGCCGTGGTAGGTGTTGACCAGCTGCGAGTCGATGGCGTTTGTCATGTGGTGCAGGCCGGTCATGACGATGGGCGCATAGAGCAGGCCAAAGAGGGCGGCGAAGAGCAGCTTGACGTTGGAGTTCAGGCCCATGTTGACGATGTTTGCGATGAAATCACCGATCTTCCAGCCGATCGGGCCGACGATGGTGTGTGCGATAAGCACGGCAGGCACCAGCGCGCAGAAGGGCACGACGACCATGCGGATGACTTCCGGGCAGATCTTTTGGAAGAACTTTTCCAGATAGACCAGGACAAAGCCGGCCATGATGGCGGCGATGACCTGTCCCTGATAGCCGATCATCTGCACTTGGGCAAAGCCGAAGTCCCAGACCGGGATATCTTCCGCGGCCGTCGTGGCGACCGAGAAGCCGTTGAGCAGCTGGGGCGAGATGAGCGTCAGGCCGAGCACGATGCCGAGGATCTGGGTCGTGCCCATCTTCTTGGTGATCGACCAGGTGATGCCGACCGGCAGGAAGTGGAAGATGGCCTCGCCGATGAGCCACAGGAAGCTGTACATGCCGGCCCAGAACTGCGATACGTCGGCCAGCGACTGGGTGCGGCCATTCAGCAGATCGACCTCGCCAATGATGTTGCGGAAGCCCAGCACAAGGCCGCCGCAGATCAGGGCCGGGATGATGGGGGCGAAGATCTCGCCCAGGGCGCCCATGATGCGCTGCACCGGGTTCTGGTTGGTCTTGGCCGCGCTCTTGACCGCATCCTTGCTCACGCCCTCGATGCCCGCGTACTGGGTGAACTCCTTGTAGAAGTTGGCCACATCATTGCCGATGATGACCTGGAACTGTCCGGCCTGGGTAAAGGTGCCTTTGACGCACGAGATGGCCTCAATGGCTTGCTCGTCGGCCTTCTTGGGGTTCACGAGCACAAAGCGCATGCGCGTCATGCAGTGCGACACGGCCTGGATGTTGGCCTTGCCGCCGATCGCATCCAGCAATACCTTGACCTCTTCTTGGTATTTTGCCATGAATGTTTCCTCCTAACTGAATTTGATCCTCTACTCTCTGAGACAACTTGTTTAAACAAGTTATTTGTTATAAATAACATACCGCGAAGCGGGCGGAAAAACAAGCCGATTGTTGAACAAAAAAACCGATTCTTTTTTGGTATATCTGCCGAAGCGGCCGCCAAAACCGCCAAAATATGTGTGTGGACCTGGCGGGCGCGGGGATTGGCAACCGGCCGCATGTGCGCTATAATAGGAACCGGAACAATTAATTTTGAGGGTTGCGAGGGAAAGCTATGCCGAGGACAAGGTACAAGGAAATCTATCGTGCGCTCAAGCAGCAGATTGAGACGGGCGTTTATCCGGCGCAGGAGATGCTGCCGTCAGAGAATGTGCTGACTGGCGCGTTTGGCTGCTCCCGGGGCACGCTGCGCCGGGCGGTCGAGGAGCTGGTGCGCGCGGGCTATGTGCAGACCATCCAGGGCAAGGGTGTGCGCTGTATCTTTGAGCCGGCCGGCCAGGCCACGTTCACCCTGGGCACGATCGAGACCTTTGCCGAGTCCGCGGCCCGCAACCACTGGCACGGCACGAGCACGGTGGTGTGTTTCCGCCGCCTGAGCGCGGACGCTGCGCTGGCCCAGCAGACCGGCTTTGCCGAGAATACACCGCTCTACTACGTCTGCCGCCTGCATGCGCTCAACGGCCGCACGCTCATCGTAAATCACAGCTATTTCCGCCGCGATGTCGCGCGCGGCCTGACCGCCGACATCGCCGCCCACTCGATCTACCGCTATCTGGAACAGGACCTGCATGTGTCCATCATCAACAGCAAGCGCGTCGTCACCGTCGAGCGGGCCACCGATCTGGACCTTTCCTACCTGGACCTGGACGACTGCAACTGCCTGGCCGTTGTCAGCAGCCAAACTTATAATGCCGACGGCGTCATGTTTGAATACACCCAATCGCGCCATCACCCAAAATTTTTCCGCTTCCAGGACAATGCGGTGCGCAAACCCAGCGTATGACGGCATGCCGATTGGCGTCATCCAGCCCGGAAACCAGACCGTACAGACGGTGGGTGGTACATTGCAATGGCAATAAAAAAACACGCTGCTTATCGGGCAGCGTGTTTTTTTGCAGCAAAATCAATCTTTTTGTCCGGCGCAGCGTCAGGGTCTGTGGGTAAACCGGCGCAGCGTCTCATGTACGCAGTCCAGCAGGGGCTCGGCCGCCAGCAGGGCAAACAGTGTGGTCGTAACGCAGACGGTGTCAAAAAAGCAGGACGGGACGCCCCAGCCAAAAATCAGTGACGGCAGCAAAAACAGCAGCACCGATAGGGCAAACGCGCCGGCGTCCCGCACGACTTCGGCCCGGCTGGCCCGGCATACGAACTGGGTCATGAGCAGCATCAGCAGGAAGCCGGGAAGCTGGGCGGACAGGTCCACGGCCAGCGCCGTGGGCTCCGCCGGGCGGGTCCCCCACAGGATATATAGGTCCAAGCCGCTCAGCACCCCGGCGATGGCAAGGCACAGCACGAAGATTGCGGCGGCCTGCTGCCTGCCGCGTGCCCGGCACAGCGCAAGCGCAGCACCGTACAGCCCGGCGCTGGCCAGCCGGACGGCCAGCGCATCCCGCACGAACCGCCAAAATGGCTGTCCGGTCTGCCAGGTCAGCGAAAACCCATTGGTGACGAGCGCGAACAGCAGGATGGCCGCGGCAAAAAAACACAGCGCGGGCAGCCTTTGCATAAAACGGTTGATGATGACCCCTCCCCCTTTCCTGTCCGGCGCTCAGATCGTCCAGAAGGCGACCAGGGCGGCTAAGGGCAGGAAATCCAGCAGGATCTTGCCCCACAGCGGCGGATGTGCCGCGCGGGACAGGCGCATGAGCAGCCGCACCCCGTCAGCAGCCAGGACAAGCGCGGCCAGGATGGACACCGCAAGCGCCAGGCTGAGCAGGCCATACAGCACGGCGGGCAGCGGGAAAGCCCACGCCGACCGCAGATAGCGCGCGATCAGCATGCCGGACACGGCAAACGAGCCGTAGGCCAGGGCATACCCGGTATTGCGTTTGATTGGAATTGGCATAAATGGACTCCCCCTGTCTAAAAAAACCTTCTTTATTATAATAGACGAGATAAGGCCGGTTTTTGTTGCAGAAATCCCCAAAAAATATGCACAAGATTTAAGATTTATATTTGTATATGTTGCTGAGAACGGCGCATTGTATGTGGCAGGCCCCCGGCGGGCTGTGGTATAATAACTCTGCGGTATCCGGTTCGTGTACCGGCAATCCGAGAGAAAAGGGGAAGTTTTCCATGATTCAGATTACAGATAAGACCCAGTGCTGCGGTTGCACGGCCTGCGTGTCGGTTTGCCCGCAGAACTGTATCACCATGCAGCGCGACGGGGAGGGATTTGCCTACCCCGTGGTGGATGCCAGCCTGTGCGTGGGCTGTGACGCGTGCGAGGCGGTCTGCCCGTGCCAAAACCGCCGCGCCGACCCGCCCGTGCCCGAGGCCCTGGCCGTGCGCGCCAAGGACGACATCCTGCGCCTGTTTTCGTCCTCGGGCGGCGTGTTCTCGCTGCTGTCCACCGATATGCTGGCGCGCGGCGGCGCGGTCTGCGGCGCGGTCTATGGCGCGGGCTTTGCCGTGCAGCACGCCATCGCCTGGGACGAGGCCGGCGTCGAGGCCATGCGCGGGGCCAAGTATGTCCAGTCCGATCTGGGGGATACCTTCCGCCAGATCCGGGACCTTGTGGACAACGGCACGCCCGTCCTGTTTTCGGGCACGCCCTGCCAGACCGACGGCCTGGGCCGTTATCTCGGCCCGGACGCTGGCAAGGTGCTGCGGGTCGCGGTCGTGTGCCACGGCGTCCCCTCCCCCAAGATCTGGGAGAAAAACCTCAGGGAGCTGGGCGAGGTGACCGACGTGCGCCTGCGCGACAAGCGCCACAGCTGGAAGCACTATGCCACGAACTACTTTGTGGACGGCAAGGAGGTTTTGCGCCCGGTGATGGACGACCCCTATATGAAGGGCTTCCTGCGCGACCTCTACCTGCGCCCATCGTGCACCGACTGCCCGGCCAAGACCGGCGGCTATGCCGACCTGACGCTGGGCGACTTCTGGGGCATCGAGAAGATCAAGCCCGAGATGGACGACGACAAGGGCGTCTCGCTCGTGCTCGTCCAGACCGAACAGGGCCGGCAGGCCATGCAGGCCATCGCCCTGCGGGTCCTGTCCGAGCCGGTGACCTTTGCGCAGGGCACGCAGTACAACCCGGCGGTCACGGCCTCGGCGCACGACCATCCGCAGCGCGCGGCGGCGTGGCAGCGCTTTGAGAGCGAACCGCTTGCCCGGGTGGTCGCCGACTACACCAAGGAGAGCGGCATGGACAAGCTGCGCGGCCTGGCGCGCCGCCTGCTTGGCCGGCGGTGAGCCCTTCCCTGCACCGGGGAACAAAAAAACCTCCAGATCCTGTATCTGGAGGTTTTTTGTATGCCCTGCGGGCGACATGCGCCTGCCCTCATGCGATGAGGCCGATCTCCTGCAAGTAGCGCAGGTTTTTCTTGGCCTTCTCGTAGGCCTCGGCGGTCGTGCAGTTGGGTACGTCCTGCTCAATGATGCCGATGCCCTGGAAGTCGAGCGCGCGGAGCAGGTCCCTGAACTGCACATAGTCGATGATGCCGTCGGGAAGGTCGCACATGACGTCCTGGCCCTTGGGGTCGCCTGGCGCCAGATGCTCTTCCAGGATCATCCGGCGCACCTGGCCGTTGACATTCTTAAAGTGCAGATAGGGGATCTCGGCGGCGTACTTGCGCATAAAGTCAATGGCGCTCTGGTCCCCCTGCTGCCAGCCGCCGTTGACGGCGGCATAGTGCCCGGTGTCAAAGCACAGCTTGAGCTGGCTGTCCTCCAGGATGTGCACGAGCTCGGCCTCGGTCTCGATGAGGGTCTTGTTGTGCTGGTGGAACACGGTCTCGATGCCGTATTGCTCGCGCGTGAACCGGCCCATCTCGCCGAACATGGCGTAATACCGGTTCCAGTCGTCCGCCGTCAGGCCCTGCTTGAACTCGCCGTAATAGCCCATGTTGGAACCATCCATCGTGACGAGATATTTGGCGTCAAAGGCGGCCAGACGGCGGCACAGGGCGTCCACCCGCTCGCGCGCCTCGGCGAAAGAGCGCATGCCCGCAAATTCATAGCATGCCGTGCCCGCGCAGATACTTAGGCCGCGCTTTGCCAGTTCCTCGCGCAGCTGGCCCACGTCGGTCGGCAGATAGCCGTCCGGGCCCATCTCGAGCGCCTTGTAGCCGCCCTCGGCGGCCTGGTCGAGAAAAATTTCCCACGGCGTCCTGGACGGCGTGCCGTCCGCCCACCATACGCCCCACGAGCACGGGGCAGTGCCGATTGTTACCTGCATAGAGATTCCTTCCTTTCAAAGACCGCCGCATCCGGCGGAGGGTTTACAGGGGGCCTGCGGCGCGGAAGTCCTTGGGCTTTTGGCCGGTCGCGCGCTTGAAGATTTTGGAAAAATAGACCGGGTCAGGGATGCCGACGGCCTCGGCAATCTCGTAAGTCTTTTTGGAGGTCGTGCGCAAAAGGACCTTGGCCCGTTCGATGCGCACCTGCTGGATGTAGCCGCTGATATTTTGCCCGAGTTCACGCTTGAACAGCTTGCTCAGGTAGCTGGCCGACAGATGTACATAGGACGCCAGGCCCTCGAGCGACAGCGCGCTGGCGTAGTTCTGGTCGATGTATTGCTTGACGCGGAAGACCAGGTCGTCCAGGCCGGTCGCGTTCGTGCAGATGCGGTCGAGCACGGCTGCCAGATAGGCGGCGGTTTGGGCCTCGATCTCGTCGAGCGTGCCGCCGGCCGGCGGGACAGCCGTGCCGGCTGGCAGCGGGCCGGAGAGCAGGCTTTCCAGGCTGTACCGAATGAGCAGGGCCTGGCCGCACTCGTAAAGGATGACAGCGACCCGCTTGACGCTGGAGAACGGGATGGCCTCCCGGCGAAGATAGGAGAACAGGCGGTCCAGGCAGAGCAGCACCGTGCTGCGGTTGCGGTTTTCCAGCGCGCTCTGGATGAGATGCAGCGCCTCGGTGATGCGGGCGGCGTGGTGCGCGGACAGGGCTGGGAGCTGCCCGAACGACATGACCGGCATGTGCGGGCTGTGTGCCGCCCGCTGCTGGGCGCGCGCGGCCTCGCGTGCGGCGTCGGCCAGCTCGAACGGGCCGCTGTGATGGGTGCTGACGCCTACTGTGGCCTGGAAACCGGCCTGCCGGGCGGCCTGCACGACCTGCTCGCACGCGCTCGCAGGGTCAAACGGCGCCCCGGCGCATAGGACGAGATAGCAGGACGGCTCGGTGCGCGGCACGAAATACACCGTGTGCCCATCCAGCACCCGGCGCCACAGCTGCTGCGCGTCCTGGGAAAAGATTAGCCGGTCGGCAGCCGTGTGAGCGTCCTCCACGCCCAGGCACAGGACGTAAAAGCCGGATAGATCCAGCCCGAGATCCTGCGTGCGCTGCATGGCGTACAGCAGCGACTGCCCAGGGGTGAAGATCATCTGGTGCAGGAAGGATTCGCGCTTCCGGGCGATCTCGGCCCCACCCGTGCGCCGCTTGGGGCCATCCTCGGCCAGGCGGGCCTTGGCGGCCTGCAGCGCCACGATCAGTTTGTCCGCCTGCGCTGGCGGGCGCACGAAGTCCACTACCTGGCCGGCCGCGGCCTGCGGCGCCGGGTTGGTTTCGGCGAGGCCGCTCAGCAGGATGACCTTGCACGACGGGTGATGCCCGGCGATCCAGCGGGCCAGGGCCAGGCCGTCCATCTCGGGGATACGGATGTCCGAGATCACGATGTCGGGCGCCTCGCGGCCGAACTGCGCGACGGCCTCCCGGCCGTCCTGCGCGGTGGCCGCTATGCGGCAGCCCTGCGCCGCCCAGTCGATCGAGCGTGCCAGCGCGCCCAAGACGGCCGGCTCCTTGTCTACCAGCATCACGTTGTACATCATGTCCTGCCTCCGTTCTGTCGCTTGGGGATCACGCGCCGGGCTGTTTCCGGTGTGCGTTCCCGCGTCTGCGGCGGGGCAGCGCCCCCAAAACCGAGCGGGCAGCCCGACAGGACGGCAGGGGAAAACCGCCCCAAACGGATAAAACCAGCCGATGCCCGCACAGACGCCGGGAAAAATGTTTCATGGAAAAAGAACAATTTTTTTGCAGTTTTCTTTTATCATACCACAGCAAAACGGGCGGGGAAAGAGAATTTTTTATCCGGTTTGCAGGAAAATTGCGTCACACCGGCAATCGGCCAAATAGAGACAAGAAATTGGGCAAAAACCTCCCAGTTTTGCCGGCAGGCCCATGTTACAATGGGGACAGGAAGGCTGCGGCTACCCGCCGGCATCCCGCGCCGCTCCCTTCCCGGCCTGGGAGATTTTTCCCGTATTGAAATTCGTTTGGGTTGGTGTTATCATAACTACAATCACCGGATCTTTGATATGGATTACCTGGAATCGTTGAGTTTTGTTTCGTTTTTTTAATGAAATTTATTTCCGAAATTTATGCTGCGGCTATCATGAGCGCGGCCCTTCGGCCCACCCGTGATGTTCACGATATCCCTGGGCGCGGCCCCGGTCTTTCCGGCCGCCCGCCCCAAAGCCCAAGACCCCATGAAAAGGAGAATGTACGATGCACGAAGACAAACTGGAACTCGTCCGCACCCAGATCCGCGCGCTATGCCAAGCCGTTCAGGCGCGCGATATCCAGGCGGTTTACACCGTCTCCTGCGGCGGCTCGCTTGCGACCCTGTACCCCTTCGCCTACCTGCTGCCGCGTGAGACCGCGCGCGTGTCCACTGCGGCCATTTCGGCCAATGAATTTGTGCACGATCCCCCGTGCCGGCTGGACGAGCACACCCTGGTCATCCTCAACTCCCAGAGCGGCACGACGCCCGAGACCGTCCGGGCGGCCGAGACCGCGGCGGCGGCCGGTGCGCTGACCGCCGCCTACACCACGGGCACCGATTCGCCCATCGCGCACGCGGTGGACTGCCCGATCTGGTACTATGACGACCCGGTGGACCCCTATCCCCTGGCCCTGTCCATCTTCCCCATCGTCTATCAGACGGTGTTCGCCCTTTTGGACGTGTGGAACGGCACCGACCGCCTGCCCGACATGGAGTCGGCCATGCAGGCGCTCGAGGGCGTGTGCAGCCAGGCGGTCGCCGAGCACCGCGCCCAGGCCCGTGCGTTCGCCCAGGCCCACCGCACCGAGCCGGTCATCTACACGGTGTCAGCCGGGCTGGACCGCTCGATCGCCTATATCCTGACCAACTGCTCGTTTATGGAGTCGGTCTGGAAGCACTCGTCGCCCGTGCACGCCGGCGAATTTTTCCACGGCGCGTGCGAAGCCTTCGGCCGGGAGACCGCGGTCGTCGCCTTCCTGGGCCTTGGCAAATACCGCCCGGTGGAGGAGCGCGCGGTCAAGTTCCTGCAGCGCATCACCGACAAGCTGACCGTTCTGGACGCGGCCGCGCTCGACCTCGACGCCCTGCCAGCGTGGACCCGGCCGTATGTCGCGCCGCTCGTCCTGCACAGCCTGGCCTCCGAGTACTGCCTACAGCTGTCCTATGTCATGGGCCATCCGATGTCCTCGCGCCGGTATATGGGCGTCCAGAAGTTTTAAGACGCGAAAGGAGGGCGGCTTGCAATGAAACTGCTCGGACTGGGCGACAGCGTCATGGACGCTTACCTGTTCCAAAATCTGTGGTATCCGGGCGGCAACGCGGTCAATGCCGCGGTGCTGGCGCGCCGGGCCGGCGCGCAGCAGACCGGTTATCTGGGCCTTTTGGCCGATGATGCGCCCGGCCTGCACTTCCAAAAGGCGCTCGCGGCCGAGGACGTGGACCTGTCCCGCCTGCGCATCGGCCACGGCAAGACGGCCTGCAACCACATCACGCTCACACCGGACGGTGACCGGCAGTTTACCGGCAATAACGGCTGCGACACGGTACAGAACGCCTTCCAGCTCCAGCTCAACCTGCATGACCGTGCGTACATCGCGGGCTTTGACGTGACCCATACCAGCATCCACAGCCTGCTCGACGACGCGCTGCCCGCGCTGGCCGCCCATACGGCGCTGTCCATGGACTTTTCGAGCGACGGCTTCACCCATGTGAACGTCGCGCGGCTGGCGCCCCTGCTGCGCTTCGCCTTCTTTTCGGCGGGCTGCCGCACACCGGAGGAAGTCCGGTCGTTTGCGGCCTATGCTGCGGCACAGGGCGTGCCCACCGTGGTCTTCACCTGCGGCGGCAAGGGCGCGTATATTTTGGACCACGGCACGGCGTACGAGCAGCCGGCCGCGCCCGCCCCGGACCTCATCGATACCCTGGGCGCGGGCGACGCCTTTATCGCGGCGTTTTTGGTGCGCTATACCGACACCGGCGGCGACGTGCCCGAGAGCGCGCGCTATGCGGCTGAATTTGCCGCCCAAAACTGCGGCCATTACGGCGCGTTCGGCCGGCCCTATCGGCCCGGACAGGACTAAGGATCTCCCGGAAAATCAAAAAATGCCCCGTATGGGGCATTTTTTTTGCGCCGGACGGGGCGAAAAAAAGCGCGGCGTTGGCCGCGCTTTCTGACCGGTTGTTGGGCGCGGGGGCGGATCGTGGGCCCCCCTAGATGCAGGCCCCCACGATGGACTGGATGACTTCTGGATAGGGGCTGGTGAAAACGATGTACACCGCAGACAGCGCGGCCAAAGCCAAAAGGATGGCAAAGAGCACGGTCTGCACGGTTTCTTTCCTGGCCACGGGGCACGCTCCTTTCCCGGCCGGGGCGCGTTTCCTGTGCCCCGGGCCGTCCCGTCGGGGATTGTCTTATGCGGGCAGCGCCTCGCCAAAGCGGCTCTCATACTCGGCCGCAAGCGCTGCGCGGAACTTGGGATGGGCGATGGCGATGAGCTGGCGGGCGCGTTCGCGCAGGGTCTTGCCGCGCAGCTGCGCTACGCCGTATTCGGTGACGATATAGTTGACGTCGCAGCGGCTGGTCGTGACCGGGCCGCCCGTCGTGATGGTCGAGACGATCTTGGAGACCGACTGGTCGCTGGTCGTTGAGTGCAGCGCGATGATCGAGCGGCCGCCCTTGGACAGGTTGGCGCCCCGGACAAAGTCCATCTGGCCGCCGATGCCCGAGATCTGCCGCAGGCCGATGGCCTCGGCGCACACCTGGCCTTGCAGGTCGACCTCGACGCACGAGTTGATGGAGACCACGTTGTCGTTCTGTGAGATCACGGCCGGATTGTTGCACACGTCCACGGGCAGCATGCGGATCATCGGGTTGTTGTCCACATAGTCGTACAGCCGGCGCGTGCCCATGAGGAAGGTCACGCATACCTTGCCGACGTCGCGCTGCTTGCGCTGGCCGTTGATGACCCCGGCCTCGAGCAGCGGCAGCACGCCGTCCGAGATCATCTCGGTGTGCAGGCCGAGGTCATGTTTGTCCATGAGGAAAGAGCACACCGCGTCGGGCACCGCGCCGATGCCGAGTTGCAGGCAGTCGCCGTCGTGCACGAGGTCTGCGATGTACTTGCCGATCTGCCGGTCGGCGTCGCTGATCTTGGGCGGCGCAGACTCGGGCAGCGGCTCCCAGGAGGGCACGAACGCGTCGATCTCCGAGACATGCACAAAGGTCTCGCCGAAGGTGCGCGGCATGTTGGGGTTGACCTCGGCGATGACCGTCTTTGCCGACTTGACCGCCTGCGCGCCGTAGTCGCACGACAGGCCGAGGGACACATAGCCGCGCTCGTCCGGGGGCGAGCAGGTGAAGGCAAAGACGTCCACGGGCAGCGTGCCGTCGCGGAACATGCGCGGCACATCCGAGAAGAAGGCCGGCGTGTAGTCGGCGCGGTGCTCGGCGATGGCGCGGCGCGCGGGCGCGCCGACAAACAGGGCATTGTGGCGGAAATGGGACTCCATGCCGGGCTGCAGGTATTCGCCCGAGCCCAGATAGACCATGTGTGCGACCTCCACGTTATGGAAGCGGTCGGCCAGGCGCGCCATGGTGCGCTGGAAGACGATGGGCTCGCCCACCGCGTGGCCGAAAACCACCCGGTTCCCGTCCTGGATGAGCAGGACGGCATCCTCGGGCGTCATGGTGTGCGCTTTGTAGTAACTTCTCCAATCCATTTTGCGCATCTCCCCATTTCAAAGAACGCTGCGGTAGATCGCAAGCATGTCGTCCGCCGTCAGGGCGGTATAGTTGTTTTTCAGCAGGCGCTGCTGGGTCTCGATGACGTTCGGGACGAACGCCTGCACATCGGCGTCGGTCACGCCATAGTCGCGCAGCGGGCGGCGTGCCAGGATGGTGTCCATCAGCGTGTACAGCGCGTCCAGGGCGCACGGCGTGTCCACGTCCAGGACCTCGGCGAGCAGGCCCTCCAGCGCGGCCAGTTTGCTGCCGGTCGGGTCCTTCTTCTGATATCTGCGCATGACGGCCGCGAACATAAGCTGGTTGGCCTCGCCATGCGGGATGTGGAACTGGCCGCCCAGCGGATAGCTCATGGCGTGCACAGCCGCGCAGCCCGCGTTGCCAAAGGCAATGCCGGCCAGGTTGGAGGCGCGCAGGAAGTCGGCGGCGCGCGCCTTCCAGGCGTCCTTGTCCTGGCCCGCAATCGCGCGGTAGCCGGACAGGATGAGGCGCAGCGCGGCGGTCGAGAACAGTTCGGACAGCGGCGAGGCGTTCGGGCTCAAGAAGGACTCGACTGCGTGGATCATGGCGTCGATTGAGCTGGTGGCAAAGACCGGATAGGGCAGGCTGGCCAGCAGCTCGGGCACGAGGACGGCGTCGTCGGCGTACATGGAGGGATGCACCAGGCCCTGCTTGATGCCGCGGGTGGTGCGGTTGATGATCGAGATGTTGGTGACCTCGGAGCCGGTGCCGCAGGTCGTGGGCACGATGACAAGGCCGTGCTCCTTCTTAAGGTCGGCCATGCGGTCGTACAGGGCGTCTACCGTGTCGCTCTTGTCCGCCACGCACAGCGCCTTGGCAATGTCAATGACCGTGCCGCCGCCGACCGCGATGATGCGGTCAAAGTCCTTGCCCGCAAGGGCGCTCAGGATGGAATCGACCATGACGTCGGTCGGCTCGCCGCCGCCGAACGCCTCTTGGAACAGCGTGTGGCAGGGCAGGTCCAGGGCGGCAAAGGTCGGGTTATAGATGTATGCGTTGGTCAGGATGAGGTCGCGCGCGCCGAGCGACAGCGCCTCGGCCATTTCGCGCACCGTGCCGCACTCCAGAATGCGCGGGATCAGGGAAAACTGTTTCATAGGGAGGCCTCACCTTTCGTTGGGGAAGAACTTGGCGGCAGGATCGGTGACCCAGGCGTACTCGGGTACGGTGGTCGTGACGATGTCCTGGTCGTCGCGCAGGCGGATGCACCACAGGTAGTATTCGGCGTAGCCGGGCGCGGCCGCCTGGGAGTGGGTCACGTTGCAGGGCATGCCGGTCAGGTCGTTGTCCTTGACCTTGTAGGCGTCGTCGCCAAACTCGGCCAGGCCGTAGCCGTTCTCGGGCAGAAAGCGGTAGTAGTACATCTCGGGCTCGACGTGGGTGTGGGGCGGATAGGACGACCACTTGCCCGGATTGTGCACGACCTCGCCGATGAAGAAGTTGGTCTCGGGGCAGGTCGAGCGGTCAAAGAAGGTGCGCACCAGGCGGGTCGAGGCCTCGCCCATGAGGCCGGCGCCGCGCGCCTCGTTGGCGCACAGGCAGTCCTCGGGCCGCATGAGCTGGGGCGCGAAGCGGCGCGCGTTGGCCGTGCGCGCGATAGCGATCTCAGCCGTGTCCGACAGGCAGGTGATTTCGACCGGGGTGTCTGCGGGCACGTGCAGGACGATGGCGCCCTCGTGGAAACAGTCGGTGCGCTCTACGACCTCGGCACAGCCGCTGCCGTCCCACGAGATCGAGATCTTGCCGCAGAGCAGGTCATAGACGACCTCCTGAGCAAAGCAGAAATCTACCTGCTCGTCGCGCGCCATTTTCTGCACGCCGAAGTCTAGGCCCATCATCTCGGGGTTTTCCTTGGCCGAGATCATCTTGGTATAGCCCGGGCGGAGCGGGCCGTTATTGGTGTATTTCATGAGAAAAAGCCTCCCTTTTTGCGGTTACCGGTGGAAGATTGATAGAGGAACTGCCCCGCCGCTTTTTACGGCGTACGGGGCAGAAACACATGGCAAGATTTTTTGTTTGGGGAATAAATTCTTAGTACATACGGGCCTCAGCCAGGTGTGCGTCCACCCGCGCACGGGCCTCCTGCACGGCGGCCGACTTGGACGTAGAGGCCACGCCGATGTGCCACCAGGACTCATAGCCCTCGGCCATGGTCTTGGGCAGGACCTTGGCGTCGATGATGCACGCGCCGGGCTCCTTGCGCGCGGCGCGCACGGCCTCGCGGAACTCATCCGGGGTCTTGGCGTAGAACGCCTTCATGCCGTAGCCCTCGCCGACCTTACCGAAGTCGGTGTAGCAGTACTTGCCGTCGAGCTTGCCGGTCTGCTCGTTTCTGTGGCGCATCTCGGTCGCCAGCGAGCCGATGCCGTTGCCCATCTGCAGGTTGTTGATGCAGCCGAAGGCCGCGTTGTCAAAGACGACGACCGTGATCTTGGCATTCTCCTGGATGGCCGTCGGGATCTCGGAATTGAGCATCATGAAGGAGCCGTCGCCGACGAGGGCATAGACTTCACGGTCGGGCTCGGCGAGCTTTGCGCCCAGCGCGCCCGCGATCTCATAGCCCATGCAGGATGCGCCGTACTCCATGTTGTAGGAATCCTTGACGTCGGTCACCCACAGGCGCTCGAGGTCAGCCGGCAGCGAGCCCGCCGCAGCCACGATGATGGCGTCGGGTGCGACCTCCTCGCGCAGGATGCCGACCGCATTGGACTCGGTGATGGTGCCGCCGATGTCGCGGACGAAATCGTTCATGATCTTCTCGGTCCAGCTGGGCACGCAGGGCACGAACTTGCCCTCGCCGAAGCCCTCGCCGTGGTACTGGACGCCCAGGACGCGCAGGCGCTCGGCCTCCCAGACGCGGCGGACCTCCTCGATCTCGGTGGTGTAGCCCGACTGATAGCCGGCCGCCTGCAGCTTTGCCATGATGGCCGCGAGCGTAACCTTGGCGTCGCCCACGCAGCGGGTGGCGTCCAGCTTCTCGGCGTGGAACTCAGAGGTGTTGATGGCCAGGACCTTGATGTCCGGGTTGCGGAACAGGACCCACTTGGAGCCGGTGACGAAGTCATTGAAGCGGGTGCCGACGCCGATGACGAGGTCGCAGTCCTTGCACAGCGTGTTGGCTGCCAGGCCGCCGCTGACGCCGATGCCGCCGACCGCCAGCTCGAACGAATCGGGCAGGCAGGAATGGCCGGCCTGGGTCTGGGAGACCGGGATGCGGAAGGCCTTACAGAAGTCCATAACGGTCTGGCCGGCCTCGGAGTAGCGCACGCCGCCGCCCGCGATGACCATGGGCTTCTTGGACGACTGGATGAGGCGGACCGCCTGGTCGATCTCGTAGTCGTCCGCGACGCGGCGGGCGATGTGATGGACGCGCTTCTGGAAGAAATAGTCCGGGAAGTCAAAACTCTCGCCCTGGACGTCCTGGGGCATGGAGATGACTGCGGTGCCGCAGTTTGCGGTGTCGGTCAGCACGCGCATGGCGTTGACCATCGCGGTCATGAGCTGCTCGGGGCGCGAGATGCGATCCCAATACTTTGCGACCGGCTTGAAGCAGTCGGACGCGGTCATAGACAGGTCGCCGGGGACCTCGAGCTGCTGGAGGACCGGATCAGGCTGACGGGTGGCGAAGGAGTCGGACGGGAAGAGCAAAAGCGGCAGGTTGTTAATGGTCGCGGTCAGCGCGGCGGTGACCATATTGGCTGCGCCGACGCCGATGGACGACGAGCAGGCAATGATCTTGCGGCGGTTGTGCTGCTTGGCGTAGGAGATGGCGGCGTGCGCCATGCCCTGCTCGTTGCGGCCCTGGTAGACGCGCAGGTGGCCGGGGTCTTCCTCCAGCGCCTGGCCCAGGCCGACGACCATGCCGTGCCCGAAGATCGTGAAGATGCCGTCCACGAACGGCTCCTCCACGCCGTCAAACTCGATGTACTGCTGGTTTAAGAACTTGACGATCGCCTGGCCGACGGTCATTCTGGTCTTGCTCATAAGGGGTGCCTCCTCAAAATCTTATTGGTTTGCCGCCGGGAGAACCGGCCCGGCGGTTTGTCTCGCTTTTGATGATTCTAGTGTACCAGCGCGGCAAAAAAATTTCTTCTAACTTCTTGGCTTGATGTGATGCAGCCAGGAAAAATTTGAAATCCGGGCAAAAAATCCGGGAGGGCGCGGGAAAAGTGGGAGGCCAGGTGCACGGATGACAGGCGGCGGGGGCGCGGCGCCCCGGCTGCGGCGGCCCGCCGCGGGCACGCGTTTCTGCAATATTTTGCTTTTTGCCGCGGCGCCCGGGGACGGGACCGGCCCTGCGGCGCAAAAAAAAGAGGGGACCGCTCGCAAAGAGCGGTCCCCTCGGAAAACGATGGGCGGATTTAGCGGTGGTCTTCGCGCGCCATTTTGGCCACGACGCCCGACAGCGCGATGAGCGCGATCAGGTTGGGGAAGACCATCAGGCCGTTGAACAGGTCGGACAGGTTCCAGACCAGGTCCACCTTGAGCGCGGAGCCCAGGACGACACACACGACGACAAGCGCCGAGTAGATCTTGACTGCCTTCTTGCCAAAGAGCGCCTTGACGTTGACTTCACCGAAGAAATACCAGCCGATGATGGTCGAGAAGGCGAAGAAGAACATGCAGATGGCGATAAAGACGCTGCCGAACGAGCCGAAAGCCGAGTCAAATGCGGTCTGCGCCAGGGCAGAGCCGGTCTCGCCCGAGGACAGCGCGCCGGTGGACAGGATGACCAGCGCAGTCAGGGTCAGGATGACGAAAGTGTCGATAAAGACGCTGACGATGGCGATGACACCCTGGTCCTGCGGCTTTTTGACCTTGGCCAGCGCATGCGCGTGCGGGGTCGAGCCCATGCCGGCCTCATTAGAGAACAGGCCGCGCGCGACGCCGTAGCGCATGGCCTCCTTGACGGTCACGCCCGCGACGCCGCCGGCGATGGCCTGCGGCTGGAAGGCGCCGACAAAGATCGAGCGGAAGGCCTCAATGAGGGTGGCGTGGTTCAGGCACAGGATGATGGCGCAGCCGACGATGTAGAACATCGCCATGACCGGCACGAGCTTCTCGGTGACCGAGGCGATACGCGCCACGCCGCCGAGGAAGATGAACGCAGCGATGGCCGCGCAGATGACGCCGATAATGATGGGGCTGATGCCGAAGGCGTTGTGGAACGAGTCGCCGATGGAGTTCGATTGCACCATGTTGCCCGCAAAGCCCAGGGCGAAAATGATGGCGATCGAGAAGAAGCCGGCCAGGAATTTGCCGAACTTACCACGAAAACGCGCGCGGATGTAGTAGATCGGGCCGCCGGTGACCTGGCCGTCCTCGTCCACCGTCTTGTACTTCTGCGCCAGGACGGCCTCGCCGTAGATGGTGGACATGCCGAAGAAGGCAGAGACCCACATCCAGAAGATGGCGCCCGGGCCGCCCGAGGCCAGCGCCGTGGCACAGCCCGTGATGTTGCCGGTGCCGACCTGGGCCGCGATGGCGGTGGTCAGGGCCTGGAACGAGCTCATGCCCTCGTGGTTGGCCTTCTCGCCGTTGAGGTTGATGGAGCCGAACAGCCGCTTGAGGCCGGTGCCGAAACGGCGGACCTGCACAAAGCGTGTGCGGATGGTGAACAAGATGCCAGTCAGCACGAGCAGATAGAGCAGCAGGTTGTTCCAGACAAAATCGCTGATTTGGCTGACGATTGCCGCAAGTTGATCCATGACTTTGGATTCCCCCTATTTTTTGTTGCTCCCGGGCAAACGAAATTCCGCCGGCCGGCGGAACAAAGAAAAAAGCGAGCCGCGCACGCCCCTTCCCCGCCCCGCTGCGCGGAGGGGAAAATGGAATGCGGGTTCGCTCTGCCGCCGGGCCGCGCAGTACAAGAGCGCTGTCCAGCGAAAAATCCACTCTGTCCTTTTGCCTGAGAGATTAGCGCGCATGCACGCGCCTTGCACCTTCGGCACCCGTCGTTCAGGGATTCTCCAGAGCCACATCCGTTTATAGTCCTTTCCCGGCCCAGGGGCCGAGAACCTGAGAGTTTTACTCCTTCGGTAAGCAGATAGCTTTTTCCTAAAAACTTCGTTTGTCGGTATTTTGTTGTTTTTAGACTATCACACTTGCAAGACCGTGTCAAGTATCATGCAAAAATTTTCGCTGCATGGCATAAAAAACCGGGATTTTCCCCAAAAAGACGCAAAAAACGGGCGCGCCAATGCACGCCCGTTTGGTCGTTCTGTCAAATTGCTGTGCCGGCCGGAACTTTATGCAAAGTTCACGGTGACCGTATCGAAGTTCCCCATCTGCTTTACGACCGCTGAGACGACGTTGCGCAGACGGTCCTCGGCGTTTGAGAACTTGTCGGTGTTGTAGACATCGTTCTCCACGACCGACTTTTGATCCGAGCAGAAACCGTCAAAATCGGTCAGCTCGGCGCCGATGCTGCGGAACTGGTTATCCTCGGAGTCATAGTAGCTGATGGAGTCCTGCGCAATCTCGTGAGAGAGGATGCTGATGGCCGGGACAGTGACCGTGACGGCCTTGCCGTCGATCTGGACATTGTCCGCGGTGACGCCTGCGGTGTCCGAACCGATATCCATAGTGCCCTGATAGAGGATGGTGAAGTTGCCGAGGTCGGCAGCCTGGCTCCAGCCGTAGTAAGCCGAGTCGCGGTCCTCCTCGTTCAGGACCTGGGTGTAATCATAGTCCACCTGGACGGTCTGCCCCAGGCCTGTGATGGCGCTGGCGATGTCCTCCGCGTTGGCCTTGCTGCCAAGGCCGTGGCCCCACAGGGCGCCCAGGCCAAAGATAATCAAAAACACTACGACGACTGCGCCGACGACGGTCAGCATGCGCTGCCGGCGGATCTGCTTTTTGGTCTTGCGGACCGGCGGCTTTCTCCTCTGTTGTTGCTGTGCCATTGCGTTCCCCTCATTTCCATAATGTCATGTCGATATTATCATATTACCGGATTTTTCGAGATAAATCAATTCAGATTCGAGGAAAATCCAAAAAGTTTTCATTTTTTTTCGGCCGCGCGCACGACCTGGTCGCCCATGACCGTGCACACCGGCGCGCCCTTGAGCGGCATACCAGTATACGGTGTGTTGATTCCCTTAGAATAATACTTTGTGTAGACCTTGTCGCAGGTAAAGTCCAGCACGCAGAGCTCGGCGCGGTGGCCGGGCTCGATGGACTTGCCCGCAAAGCGGTAGACCTCGGCCGGATTCTTGGACATCTTTTCCAAAAGCTGCATCTTGGTCAGCACGCCGGTCTGGACGAGATAGGTGTTGCACACCGAGAACGCGGTCTCGAGGCCGGTGATGCCCGATGGGGCCTGGGCAAAGGGCTTGGCCTTCTCGGCGGCCGTGTGCGGGGCGTGGTCGGTAGCGATGAGGTCAACCGTGCCGTCGGCCAGGCCGCGCAGGATGGCCTGGCGGTCCGCCTCCCTGCGCAGCGGCGGGTTCATGCGGGCGTAGGTGCCGTGCTTGAGCACGGCGTCCTCGGTCAGGGACAGGTGATGGGGCGTGACCTCGCAGTAGATCTTGGCGCCCATGGCCTTGCCGGCGCGGATGAGATCGACCGACAGGCCGCTCGAAATGTGCTGGAAGACCACGCGCGCGCCCGTGCGCAGGGCGAGGGCGATATCGCGGGCGACCATGGCCTCCTCGGAGGACGGCAGCGCGCCGGGCACGCCGAGCGCGGCCGCCGCCCGGGAGCCGTAGTTGACGCCGGGCGACAGCACGAGCGACTTGTCCTCCTCGTGGAAGGACAGCACGGTGTCGTACTTTACTGCCTGTTCCATGGCCAGAAGGCAGGTGTGCATGTCGGTCAAGTTGATGCCGTCGTCGGTAAAGCCGGGCGCGCCCGCCGCAAGCAGCGCGCCGAAGTCGGTCAGCTCCTGGCCCTTCAGGCCCTTGGTGATGGCGCACGCCTGGTGCACGTTGACATAGCCGCCGGCCGCGCGCGCCTTGTCCTGTACGTATTGCAGGGTTTGGACATTGTCGCAGGTGGGCAGGGTGTTGGCCATGCACACGACCGAGGTGAAGCCGCCGGCCGCAGCCGCGCGCATGCCCGAGGCGATGTCCTCCTTGTGGGTCTGGCCGGGGTCGCGGAAGTGGACGTGGGTGTCGATGAGGCCGGGCGCGACCACAAGGCCGCGGGCGTCAAAGGCCGGGCAGCCTGCCGGCGCGTCGATATGGGGCTGCATGCGGGCGAGAACGCCGTCGTCGCCGATGAGCAGGTCAAGGCGCGCATCCAGGCCGGTATATGGGTCTAAAACCTGTGCGTTTTGAATCAAAAGCATAGAGAGATCCTCCTGTAATCGGGCGGCTTGCCTGCCGCCATTCAGCTCCGGTTGACAGTAGTATAGCACAGTTTGGCTGGATTTTCTATTTTTTTCGGAGAAAATAGAATCGTCCCAGCATGTAGACTGGGACGATTCTATTTCTATTCAAATGGATTTCCAGATTCTAAGTAATTGTCATATACAACTACACCAGCATCATCTTTAATAATCGCATCTGTATGGACACCAAACTGATCTTTATTGGTTCCCGATACATATTTTGTATTTACTGTCAAAGCAGAATCTTTAACTGATTCAGATGACGTCGTATAAATATGACCATCTTTCCATAGCTGTACATATAAGGAAATTCTCCACTGCGTGTCATTTCTGAATCAAACTCATAAAAAAGCAGGCATCTTCCTGGACCAGTTGGATTTTTTGCATGGCGATCAAAGCCCGAATGCGCTCGCATAAGAAACGGTCAGTTTCCAAAATTTTTCCATGGGAAATGGCAGATGCAATCACAGAAGCGACCTTGCGGGGAGTGGAGCGGACCCCGGCGAGGAGAAACGCGTCATATGCGTCGATTCCAGCCGATACAGCAGCCCCATGGCTGATGCAGCGCAGCGGGGCATTTTCCGATTGAAGCGCGCCCCATTTCTCTGCGCACACGGCTTTTTCCGCAATACTGAGACGGTGCCCGCAGGATACGAGCCTGTTGAACTGCGGTTCGTCTAAGTCCTGAACGCATATTGGCATTGGGGCGGCTTGCCCAACCAGAGAAACGTCGACGACAGAGATTGCCAAATCTGGATTGGAACAAACAAAGTGCAGCAGGCCGCATGCATCGGCAGGTACCTGTTGGGAATACCAAATCAGGACATCCCCGGTGATTTGATGGGATTTTAACCGCTCTAAACCATTCCAAACCTGTATGCGGTCTTTGGGCGCATACCAATCGTATAGAGTTTGTCTGGAGCGAAACTCCAACGGCGCATGGATTGGCCCGATGGACAGCATCAAGGGAAAGGAGGAAACCGTATCTTGGCAGAAAGTGCGGCAGAGCGTTTCATAAGCCTGCAAAGAAAAGCATACATGGTGAAGCATGGCAGGACCAATCCTTTTTGGTTAGCATCAACTAACTAAAGGATACCACAATTTCCCAAGGAACACAAGCATAAAATAGAAATAAATTTGACGAAAATAAAACAAGCGCGCAGGACCCCTGTGAACAGGTCCAGTAAAAATGGACAGTGACAAAAGACCCCCTGATGTAGGAAAA
>ERZ1090868.230-NODE-230-length-31254-cov-7.072470_pt1 | contig 31254 bp, 28 predicted proteins | sample MGYA00478475_ERZ1090868 | MGnify/ENA primary metagenome ERZ1090868 (study PRJEB33644, sample SAMEA5815747) | chicken gut metagenome | biome: Chicken; feature: Gastrointestinal Tract; material: Caecum | place: Ireland | collected 2019-01-01 | study: A study of the...
GATATTATGTGTACAACGTGCAAAATATTGGCTACCCAATAAATTTATATAGATACAAAAAGCACCAGAAAACAGAGCAAAGCGGCTCTGCAATCGGGTGCTTTATAAAGTCATTGCAATCTCTTGAATGAATTTACGGATGATTTCCAACTGTTTTCCGTGGCACTGTGCCAAAAGATCTGCGATTTCATCCCGCAAAAGCGTGTCGTCTTGTTCCATGTAATCCAGACTGATTACGCTTTCAATGGGGATGTTGTAAACTTCACATACTTGAAGGAGTTTTACTAGGCTGATAGACTGCTCACCGCGCTCAATCATGCCCCAATATTCACTGTTTTCGCCGAGTGGAGCGCAAAAATTTTCCCGCGTAAGCCCCTTCAGCTCTCGAATCTTTCGCAACTTGAAGGCAATCTCTTTTACTTTGTGGTCAATTTTGTTCTCCACAGACTGTTCCATCCTTACCGGCTATACTTTACGTACTATTTTACCGAAAATCCGCACGCCCATACAGACAGAGATATATAGGGTAATCATTGACTTATATACATATCAAGCTCTATAATTACCATAGTAGGCGTGTGACCAGAATGATGAGAAGGAGTGAAAATCGGATGGACAAAAGAGAGGCGGCGAATCCGGCGATTTGTGTAGAAGAATTTCTCGCCTATTATCATAAGGCGTGGGATAGAAAAGCGTTCAAGGCATTGGACAGCTTATACTTCCGCTATCCCGAGGTCGCTTGTTTGGCTTTTAACGCGAGCTATATCGAGAGCAAGATTGATCCGGCTGATGCAGGATGCCGCGCGTGCCATCCTGTCACAATAGACAGCACCCGAATGACCGAACGGCGTGTAATGGATATGGTTGCATATTTACTGTGTCAAGAGCGGGCGCCCGCCAAATATCGGGATCGGCTGCACAATCAAATTTCTTTTACAGAAGTGTTTAACTACATATTGTCCAGATATCAGAGAGACTATGATAGGGAAGAATTATGGAAAAAATTTTTTCTTTCGTTCGGGGAATTGCAGGAAGCACTGCAGGCCCGGCATATTGGGAATCTGATGGAACTTGAATACTATGCGGCAGAATATTTTGACCCGTATGTAATATAAGTTTATAAATAGGGTGGAGAAAAGATAGTATCTGTGCGCCAAAAAGACGAACCCCATGGTTCGTCTTTTTTGTTTTCCTTCGCGCTTGGAAGAATGCGCAAAATCTCCTGCTTGCACATTGCCTCGCCGGGCAATTGGTGATAGAATTAAAATATCTGAAACTATACCTGTATGGGGTTATTGCATGCGATTAAAAAGTTTGATCCTTCAGGGATTCAAATCCTTTCCCGACCGCACAGAGATCCGCTTTGCCAGCGGCCTGACCGCGATCGTCGGACCCAACGGCAGCGGCAAATCCAACATCTCGGACGCCATCCGCTGGGTGCTGGGCGAACAGTCCACGCGCAGTTTGCGCGGCGCCAAGATGGAGGACGTCATCTTCAGCGGCACCCAGAAGCGCCGCCCGGTTGGATTTGCCGAGGTCTCCTTGATTTTGGATAACGCGGACCACGTATTCCGCTCGGATTATACAGAGATCATGGTCACGCGGCGATATTACCGCTCGGGCGAAAGCGAGTATGCCCTGAATAAAAAGCCCTGCCGGCTCAAAGACATCCATGAGCTGTTCATGGATACCGGCCTTGGGCGCGACGGCTATTCGATCATCGGACAGGGGCGTATTGACGAGATCCTGTCGCTCAAGAGCGAGGACCGCCGTGAGATCTTTGAGGAGGCCGCGGGCGTGACCAAGTTCCGCTACCGCAAGGAGGAGGCTGCGCGCCGCCTGCAAGCGACCGAGGACAATCTGGTGCGTATCCGCGATCTCTACGCCGAGCTGGAGAGCCAGGCCGGGCCGCTGCGCGAGCAGGCCGAGCGGGCGGGGCAGTATCTGGCCCTGCGCGACAAGCTGCGCGGGCTGGAGGTTTCGCTGTGGCTGATGCGGCTGGACAGCCTGCGCGGTGAGGCGCAAAAGAACCAGGCCGACACAGCGCACTGTGCGACACAGCTGGAGCAGGCGCGCGGGGAGCAGAAGACGCTCTACGCGCAGTCCGAACAGCTGACAGCCGACCTGCACCGCGCAGACGCGGCGGCAGACGACTTGCGGCAACAGATCCGCACGCTCGAGCAGAGCCGCGCGGACCTGGACAGCCGGTGCGCGGTGCTTGAGGCCAATCTCAAAAATAATGCAGAAAATATCGAGCGGGTACGCCAGGAGCGCGCCCGCCAGAACGAACAGGCCCAGACAATCGCCGCGCAGACCGCCGCCCATGCCGCCCGGCAGGAGGTGCTTGCGGCGGATTATGAGGGCTTCGTGCGCACGCTGCAGGGGCTGGAAGCGCAGGAAGCTGCCGCCCGGCAGCAGGAACAAGCCCTGCAGCAGGAGCGCCAGGCCCTGCAGGCGCGGCGGACGCAGGCGGAGCAGACGCGGTTTGCCGCCGAGCTCGACCGCACAGCGGCCCAGGCCGGCCTATCCGGCATGGACAGCCGCAAAGGCAGCATTGCGCAGGAGATCGACGAGGCCGCCGCGCAGCTTTCCGAGGAGCAGGCGGCGCTGGAAACCGAGCAGGATGCCTTGGAGGCAGACCGGCAGGCGCTTGCGGCCACGACGAACCAGCTTGCGGGCGCTGCGCTCAAAGCCGAGCGCAGGCAGGCGAAGGTCGAGGAGCGCACCAGCGCGTTGGCGGCGGCCAGCGCCGCCGTGACCGATACGGATAACCGGCTCCGCATGCTGCGCGAGATGAAGCGGGATTACGAAGGATTTTCCCGCGCGGTCAAGCGCATCATGCAGCAGGCGGACAGCGGCCGCATGACGGGCATCCATGGGCCGGTTTCCGGGCTGATTGCCGTGCAGGCACGCTTTGTGACCGCGATTGAGACCGCGCTGGGTGCAGCCGCATCCCACATCGTCGTGGATACGCCGCAGGATGGCAAGCGGGCCATCGCATTTCTCAAGCGCACCGACGGCGGCCGCGCGACCTTTTTGCCGCTGGATACCATACGCGCCATGCGCCTCAATGAGAGCGGCCTTGCCGATTGCCCGGGATTGTGCGGCACAGCGGATACCCTGGTTGGCTGTGCGCCGCCCTATCGGGCGATTGTGCAGAATCTGCTCGCGCGCACGGCTGTGGCAGAGGACATGGATGCCGCGCTGGCCATCGCAAAAAAATATCACAACCGCTTCCGCATCGTCACCCTGGACGGCCAGATGATTCAGGCGGGCGGCGCGATGACCGGCGGTTCGGCCTCCAAATCGTCCGGCGTGCTCGCACGGGAGTCCCAACTGCACGAGCTGGAAGCCCGGGCGGAGCAGCTGGCGGCACAGAAAAAGCAGGCGGAGGACGCGCTGCAGGCCGCCAAGGAAGAACTCGCCGCCGTGCGCTACGACCAAAAGGCAATTGAGGCCGAGCGGGCCCGCGTACAGGAGACGCTGGCCGCACGGCAGGCGGCGGTGGCTGAGCACGGTGCGCGCACCGACAGCCTGCGCGCGCGCCACGCGGGCTTGGTACTTGAGCGTGACAATCTGGCGGCGGCGCGGGCGCAGTACGAGGCGGCCATAACAGACGCCGCGCAGCGTCTGGAACGCTGCACAGCGGCGCTGGCACAGATCGAAGCGGAGGCACAGCAATTGGACGGCCGGCAGGCTGCGCTGGAGGCTGACCGGGATGACTGCGTCATGCAGATGCAGCAGGTGCGCACGGCGCAGGCCGAGAACCGCACCGAATATGCCGCCGAGCAGCGCGCAGCCCAGAACTTGGAACGCCTGCGCGCGGAGATGGAGGCCGGAGTGGACCAGGGCAATGCGGCCGTGGCCCAGTTTGAGCGCGAGGCTGCGCGCATGCAGCAGGAACTGGCGCAGGCCAGGCAGTGCAAGCAGGACGGCGGGCAGGACTTGGCCCGCCTGCAAGAGCTGCTGCAGGCCCAGGCCGCACAGCGCATGCGCATTGAGGCCGAGCGCACGCGCACGGACCGGGCGGCACAGGACAAAAATGATGAGATCTTGGCACTCGAACGGGAGAACAGCCGGCTGACGGCACAGGGCGTCCAGCTCAAGAGCGAGGAGGCACAGATCCTGGACAAGATGTGGGAGTCCTATGAGCTGACCCCGACCCCAGCGGCGGCATTGCGCGTCGCGCTGCCCGACCCGGCGGCCGCCCGAACCCAGGCAGACGGCCTGCGCGCCGACCTGCGCGCGCTGGGCAACGTCAATCTGGACGCCCCGCAGGCTTATGCGGCGCTGGCCGAGCGGTTTGAGTTCCTGCGCGCCCAGAAAGAGGACTTGGAAACCGCACAGCGTGCGCTACAAAAGGTGATCGACGAGCTGACCGTGCACATGAAAGAGATCTTTGCGTCCGAGTTTTCCAAACTCAATCACTATTTCGGCGAGACGTTTTCCGAAATCTTTGGCGGCGGCCATGCCGAATTGCAGCTTGCCGACACCTCGGATATCCTAAACTGCGGGATTGACATTAAGGTATGCCCACCGGGCAAGGCGGTCAAAACGCTGACGCTGCTGTCGGGCGGCGAAAAAGCGTTTGTCGCCATTGCACTGTACTTTGCCATCCTCAAAGTGCGGCCCACACCGTTTTGCGTACTCGACGAGATCGAGGCCGCCCTGGATGATGTCAACGTCGCACGCTATGCGAAGTATCTGCGCCGCCTGTCGGGGGCGACCCAGTTTATCACCATCACCCACCGCCGCGGCACCATGGAGGAGGCTGACATGCTCTATGGCGTGACCATGCAGGAGCAGGGCGTGTCACGCATGCTGATGCTCAATCTCGCCGAAGCAGAACGCAAATTCCAGGGGACGATCTCCTGAAACTATAAATTTACCAGATAAGGAGCAAAAACATGGGATTTTTTGATAAAATCAAACAGGGACTCAAGCGCACGACCGATGCCGTGAGCGAGCAGTTCAATGACATTATGAGCAACTTCGTCAAGATTGACGCCGATTCTCTGGAACAGCTCGAGGAGGCACTCATCCTGTCCGACATTGGCGCGACGGTCGCGGCCGAGGCCACCGAAAAGGTGGAAGACATCGCCAAGCACCAGCGCATCGACACACCGCTTGCGCTGCGCTGCGTGCTCAAAGATGTCCTGTCCGATATGATGGACCAGGATACCGCGCTGCACATTGACACCAAGCCGGCGGTGATCTTGGTCATTGGCGTCAACGGCGTGGGCAAGACCACCTCGATTGGCAAACTGGCCGCGCGCTACGTGGCAGAGGGCAAGAAAGTTATGCTGTCGGCGGCGGATACCTTCCGCGCGGCGGCAGCCGATCAGCTGGAGATCTGGGCCAAGCGCGCGGGTGCGGATATCGTCCGCCATGGCGAGGGCGCGGACCCCGCAGCGGTCGTCTTTGACTCCATCGCCGCGGCCAAGGCGCGCGGCTCGGACCTTATCATCATCGATACGGCTGGACGCCTGCACAATAAGAAGAACCTCATGAATGAGCTGGGCAAGATCGACCGCATCATCACCCGTGAGTTGCCGGACGCCGCGCGAGAGACCCTGCTGGTGCTCGATGCAACGACCGGGCAGAATGCGGTACACCAGGCGGAGTCTTTCAACGGCGTGGCAAAGCTGACCGGCATCATCTTGACCAAGCTGGACGGCACGGCCAAGGGCGGCATTGTCGTTGCCATTTCGGCGGGCCTTGGCGTGCCGGTCAAGCTGGTCGGCGTCGGCGAGGGCATTGACGACCTGATGGATTTCAACAGTTCGGAATTTTTGGAGGCGCTCTTGCCTCCTGTGGAGGAGATGGAAGCATGAAACGACCGGACGGAAGACGGGCGGACGAGATGCGCCCTGTCCAGATAATCAAAGATTTCACCATGCATGCCGAGGGGTCGGTCTTGATCGCCTGCGGCAACACAAAAGTGATCTGTAACGCGACGGTGGAGGAAAAGGTCCCGCCTTTCCTCAAGGATACCGGGCTTGGCTGGGTGACGGCAGAGTATGCGATGCTGCCGCGGGCGACCAACACCCGCTCGCCGCGAGATATCTCCAAACTCAAGCTCAATGGACGCTCGGCTGAGATTCAGCGGCTTATTGGCCGCGCCCTGCGCGCAGTTGTGGACCGCGCAGCGCTGGGAGAACGCCAGATCGTCGTGGACTGTGATGTCATCCAGGCCGACGGCGGCACCCGCTGCGCATCCATCACGGGCGGCTATGTCGCCCTGTGGCTGGCCTGCAAGCGGCTGGTCGAGGCCGGTGTCATTGAGAAAATGCCGCTGACCGATACGGTCTCGGCGGTCTCGGCTGGTATTTTTGAGGATGCTGCCGTTTTGGACCTGAACTATGCGGAGGATTCGCATGCCATTGTGGACTGCAACCTCATCATGACGGGCTCCGGAGAATTCGTGGAGATACAGGGCACGGGCGAAGGCCGCCCCTTCCGCAAGGACGAGCTGGCAGAGCTACTGGCGCTCGGAGAGGCCGGGAACGCCGTGCTGTGCGCGGCACAGCGCGCAGCAATGGAGGGATAAGACATGCGATTTGTATTGGCGTCGCACAACAAGAAGAAACTCAGCGAGATGTCTGCTATCCTGGAGGGGCTGGGCATCGAGGTCGTGCCGCTGCCTGACGACGCGCCCGAGCCGGAGGAGGACGGGAAGACCTTTGAGGACAACGCGCGCATCAAGGCCCTGGCCGCGCACGCCTGCACCGGCCTGCCCGCCATTGCGGACGACTCCGGCCTGGAGGTAGACGCGCTGGGCGGCGCGCCCGGCGTCTATTCGGCGCGCTATTGTCCGGGGACCGACGAGGACCGCAACCGGCTGCTGCTGGAAAACATGCAGGACGTGGACGAGTGCGAGCGGCAGGCGCGGTTTGTATGCGCCATCTGCTGCGTGCTGCCGGACGGGGAGGAGATCCATGTGCGCGGGGCGTGCGAGGGCGAGATCCTCACCTCGCAGCAGGGCAAGGGCGGTTTTGGGTACGACCCGCTGTTTTATGTGCGCGAATATGACTGCACCTTTGCCGAGCTGCCCCAGGAGACCAAAAACCGCATCTCGCACCGGGGCCGCGCCCTGAAAAAGCTCGCCAACGCCCTGAGCAAGCGGCTCAAATAGCCACCAAATTCGATCACAGATGATAGGAGAATCTATTTATGCTGACCAGTAAGCAGCGCGCATACCTGCGCAAGCAATCCAACCCCCTGGCCGTCACCCTGCACATCGGCAAGGACGGCGTCACCGACGGCGTGATCTCACAGCTGGAAGTGCTGCTGGAAAACCATGAACTCGTCAAGGGCAAAGTGCTGGAAAGCGCCATGCTGACGCCCAAGACGGTGTCCGAGGCGCTGTGCGAGGCGACCGGCGCCGACGGCGTGCAGTGCATCGGCACCAAGTTCGTGCTTTACCGCCAGTCGTCGGACCCGGACAAGCGCCGGATCGTGCTGGAGAAGTGAGCGCATGAAGACAGGAGTGCTGGGCGGGACGTTCAATCCGCCGCACAACGGGCACATGCTTGCGGCCGAACATGTGCGGCAGGCGCTCGGGCTGGACCGCGTCCTGTTCATTCCCACCAACCTGCCCCCGCACAAGCGGCTGCCGGCGGGCTCGGCGACGACCGAACAGCGATGCGACATGGTGCGCCTGATGGTCGAGCCCTATGACTGGGCGGTCTTTTCCGATATCGAGGTGCGGCGCGGCGGGGCGAGCTATACGGTGGACACGCTGCGCGCGCTGCACCGGAAGGGCTATGACGACCTGACGCTCATCGTGGGGACCGATATGCTCATGTCGTTTGATCGCTGCTGGCGTGCGCCCGACGAGATCGTCCGGCTGGCCGACCTGGCCGTCGTCGCCCGCGACGCGCAGGACCGGCCGGCCCTGCGGCACAAGGCCATCCTGCTGCAAAAAAAAATGCACGCCCATATTTCGCTGGTGAACTGCCCGGTTTTGACCATTTCCTCGACCGAGGTTCGCCGCCGGGGGACATTTGAAGAGATGACGCCGCCGCCGGTTGCGGCGTATATCCGGAAGAACCGGCTATACCAAAAAGGTTCCGAATAAAATGACAGTTTGAAAGGCGGTTTTTGTTATGTTATGTACAGAACTCGAACGACAGTCCATCTTATCTCGCCTGTCCGGTTACCGGTATACGCACACGCTTGGCTGCGAGCGGGCGGCCAAGATGTTGGCCGAGCGATTTGGCGGGGACGCGGAGAAAGCCGCCTTTGCGGCCATCCTGCACGATATAACAAAACGACTTTCTAAAGAAGAACAGTTGTATTTATGCGATAAATACGGTATAATACCCTGTGATATCGAAAAAATCGAGTGGAAAATGCTGCACGGCAAAACGGCGGCGGCAATTGCCAAGGTGGAATACGGCGCGCCGCAGGACGTTGTGGACGCCATTGCCTGCCATACGACCGGAAAAGCCGACATGACTCTGCTCGATAAGATCATTTATCTTGCCGACTACATCGAGGAAACCCGGGATTTTGACGGCGTGGAGCCCGCGCGGGAGCTGGCAAAGACCGACCTGGACGAGGCGCTGCTGTACTGCTTTGACCAGTCGCTCTATGACCTGCTGAACCGCGGCAAGCTCATCCATCCGGACACCATGGCCGCCCGCAATACGCTGATTCGGCAAGGAGTACGGCGCAGATATAGCGCGGAAGGAAGCGGAGTGTAAAAGAGCATGAAGATCTTTGGCAGCAAGGCCAACAAAGGGAGCAAGAAGAAAAAAAAGAAGCAAAAAGAAGTATCTGTCCACACGCCGTATGACGGCGATTCTACCTATAACGTAATGGACAACGCGGACGCGGACAAGAAGGGCAAGACCAAGAAGAAGGCGAGCAAGAAGAGCATCGCCCTGTTGGTCTTTGCCATCATCGCCTTCCTGCTCGCAGGCGGCGCGTTCGCGGCGGTGCACTTTATCCGCCCGCCCGAGGTTCAGGTCCACGAGAACGACCGCACGATCATTGACGAGGAGAACGGCGATGTGGTCGAGATCGATCCGGGTGAGCGCATCAGCGACTATTTCACCTTCCTTGTGTGCGCGACCGATATCGAGGAAACCCGTACCGACAACATGATGGTCGTGGGATTTGATACCAAGAACCACAAGGTCAATGTCCTGAACATCCCGCGCGACATCATGTGCGACAACAACCGGAACGGCGCAAGCCGCAAGATCAATGCCGCATATGGGTCCAGCCAGGACATCCAGAACACCATGAAGGAAGTCAAAAAGGTCATTGGGTTTACGCCCGACAAGTACATTGTCGTCAATTTTAACGGCATTGCCGAGATCGTTGACGCCATCGGCGGCATTGACTACGACGTGCCCTTCAAAATGATCTACAACGACCCGGTCCAGGATCTCTACATTTACTTTGAGCCGGGCTATCAGCACATGAACGGCGAGCAGGTCGTTGAGTTCCTGCGCTGGCGTCACAATGACCCCGGCTATACCGACCTGCAGACCGAGGGGTACGACGGCGGCGACGAGAGCCGCATCAAAAAGCAACAGGAGTTTTTGATGTATCTGGCCGACCAGATCTTAAAGCCTGAGAATATCCTCAAGGCAAAGCCGATCGCTGAGGCGGTCTTCAGCAATGTCAAGACCGACCTGACCCTGGGCGAGATCGTCTGGATGGCCAACCAGGCGATGCAGGTAGATACCTCCAATATCCAGATGTTCACCCTGCCGGGTTATGCTGCCAGCTCCTATGCGGGGACAGATGCTTTCCTGTCCTTCTTCTTCCCGGATGAGTCCGAGACGTTGGAGCTGATCAACACCTATTTTAACCCATACGACAAGCAAATTACCTCGCTTGATGTCATCGAATCCCCGCCGGATGGCGTGCGCCGCACCGGCAGTACAGACGAGGATGAGGACACGTATGACTATGATTACAGCGGGCAGGAGGAAGCCAGCGACGAGGAGGAATCCTATAGCGATCCAGAGCCCGACGACAGCGAGGAGGACCCGGAAAGCACAGACAGCGGGGAGGACAGCGGCGGATCTTCGGGCAGTTACGAGGAAGAACAGAATACGCCGGTCCCGGATGACGGCGCGCAGGGCAGCGACGGCCAAGCAGACAGCGGCAGCGAAGATGCTCCCGCGGAGGAAGCGCCCGAACCGGAGCCCGAACCCGAAGCCCCTGCGTCTGAACCCGCTGGCGATGCCCCAATATCTGGGGACCCAGAAGCATAAAAAACAGGAAAAGGAGAGCGTAAATGAACGCACAGGAGACTGTAAAATATATCTGTGAAGCGCTTTTGGAGCGCAAGGGCAAGGAGATTGACGTGCTGCATGTGGAGCACTTGACCTCCCTGACAGAGTACTTTGTCATTTGCAGCGCGACCTCGACCACGCAGGTCAAGGCGCTGGCGGACAGCGTGGAGTACCATCTGAAGTACGACCATGACGTGACGCCGCACCATGTGGAGGGCTTTGAGTCCTCGACGTGGGTCCTGCTGGACTATGGAAGCGTCCTGGTGCACGTCTTTGTGCCCGAGGCGCGCCAGTTTTACAACTTGGAGAACCTCTGGAAGGACGGCACGCCGGTTTCGCTCAAGGAGCTGGGCGTAGACGACCCGGAAGTCCAATAAAAAATACAAGTCTTTTCGATTTTGCAGCGGGCGGTGCGGCGCAAGGCTGCGCCGCCCGATAAAAGCATTGGGGGTTATACCGTTGAACAAATACGATCACAAGGCTGTCGAGGCAAAATGGCAGCGGGTCTGGGACGAAAAGGAATGCTTTGTCGCCCCGAATGATTTTACAAAGCCGAAGTTCTATGCGCTGGTAGAGTTCCCGTATCCGTCGGGCCAGGGCCTGCATGTAGGCCATCCGCGCTCGTACACGGCGCTCGATATCGTTGCGCGCAAAAAGCGTATGCAGGGCTATAACGTGCTCTATCCGATGGGCTGGGATGCGTTTGGCCTGCCGACCGAAAACTTCGCCATCAAGAACCACGTCCATCCGGCAGAGGTCACCAAGAAGAACGTCGCACGCTTCAAGAGCCAGCTCAAGGCGCTCGGCCTGTCCTTTGACTGGTCGCGTGAGATCAACACCACCGACCCGAACTACTATAAGTGGACCCAGTGGATCTTCCTCCAGCTGTTCAAGAAGGGTCTGGCATACAAGAAGGAGATGGCCGTCAACTGGTGCACATCGTGCAAATGCGTCCTGGCCAACGAGGAGGTCGTGGGCGGCGTCTGTGAGCGCTGCGGCTCCGAGGTTGTGCGCAAGACCAAGAGCCAGTGGATGCTGGCCATCACCAAGTACGCCCAGCGCCTGATCGACGACCTGGACGACGTGGACTATATCGAGCGCGTCAAGACCCAGCAGAAGAACTGGATCGGCCGGTCGACCGGTGCGGAGGTCGATTTCAAGACCACCGAGGGTGATACCTTGACCGTCTATACCACCCGCCCAGATACGCTGTTCGGCGCGACCTATATGGTTATCTCGCCCGAGCATCCGGCTATTGAAAAGTGGGCGGACAAGCTCTCAAACATCGACGCGGTCCGCGCTTACCGCGAGGAGGCGGCTCACAAGTCGGATTTTGAGCGCACCGAGCTCAACAAGGACAAGACCGGCGTCAAGCTGGAGGGCGTTATGGCGGTCAACCCGGTGAGCGGCAAGCAGATCCCGATCTTCGTGTCCGACTACGTCCTGATGAGCTACGGCACCGGCGCGATCATGGCGGTACCGGCGCACGACGACCGTGACTGGGAGTTTGCCAAGAAGTTCGGCTGCGAGATCATTGAGGTCGTCGCCGGCGGCGAGGATGTACAGCAGGCGGCGTTTACGGCAAAGGACGAGACCGGTATCCTGGTCCACTCGGATTTCCTGGACGGCAAGACGGTCAAGGAAGCCATCCCGGCTATGATTGCTTGGCTCGAGGAAAAGGGGATTGGCCGCAAGAAGGTCAACTACAAGCTGCGTGACTGGGTCTTCTCCCGTCAGCGCTATTGGGGCGAGCCCATCCCGCTCGTATACTGTGAAAAGTGCGGCTGGGTGCCGCTGCCCGAGGATCAGCTGCCGCTGACCCTGCCCGAGGTCGATTCCTATGAGCCGACCGAAAACGGCGAGTCCCCGCTGGCCAAGATGACCGACTGGGTCAACACCACCTGTCCGCACTGCGGCGGCCCGGCCAAGCGCGAGACTGACACCATGCCCCAGTGGGCGGGCTCGTCCTGGTACTTCCTGCGCTATATGGACCCGCACAACGATAAGGCGCTGTGCTCCAAGGAAGCGCTCGAATACTGGAGCCCGGTCGATTGGTATAACGGCGGCATGGAGCACACCACGCTGCATCTGCTGTACAGCCGCTTCTGGCACAAGTTCCTGTATGACATCGGCGTTGTGCCCACCAAGGAACCCTATGCTAAGCGCACCTCGCACGGCATGATCCTGGGCGAAAACGGCGAGAAGATGTCCAAGTCGCGCGGAAACGTGGTCAATCCCGATGAGATTGTGGACACTTACGGCGCAGATACGATGCGTCTGTACGAGATGTTCATCGGCGACTTTGAGAAGGCGGCCCCGTGGTCGTCCACCTCGATCAAGGGCTGCCGCCGATTTGTCGAGCGTATCTGGAACCTGTACGATCAGGTTAAAGATGGCGACAGCTACAGCGCGGAAAACGAGACCCTTCTGCACAAGACCATCAAGAAGGTCGGCGAGGACATTGAGAATCTCAAAGATAACACTGCGATTGCGGCGCTCATGACGTTGGTCAATCAGTTCTATGATAAGGGCATCAACCGGGCCGAGTACGAGACCCTGCTCAAGCTGGTCAATCCCTTTGCCCCGCATGTGACCGAGGAGCTGTGGCAGATGCTGGGTCATGACAGCGTGCTCTCGCTCGAGTCCTGGCCGTCTTATGACGAGGCCAAGACCGTGGAGGACGCGGTGGAGATCGGCGTGCAGGTCAACGGCAAGGTTAAGTCGACGGTCAAGCTGCCCATGGACTGTGAGCAGCAGGCCGCGGTCGAGATCGCGCTGGCAGATGAGAAGGTACAAAAGGCCATTGCAGGCAAGAATATCGTCAAAACCATCGTGGTCAAGAATAAGATCATCAATTTGGTTGTAAAATAAAAAATTGGATTGCCGGCAATTCTCTGAAATTCACCCTTGACAGCGGCAGGTAAATTCGATATAATAATCTTACGGTTTTATCGGGATGCCTTTGCCTGTTTTCAACAGGACGCCCGGTGAAAGCGCAAGCGTTCTGGAATTAGCCGAACGCGCGGAGGGAGGGAAAACAATGTCGGAAGTCCATATCAAGGAAAACGAGTCTTTGGACAGCGCGCTGAGAAGATTTAAGCGTTCCTGCGCCAAGGCTGGTGTGCTTTCCGAGCTCCGCAAGCGTGAGCATTATGAGAGCCCGAGCGTAAAGCGCCGCAAGAAGTCTGAGGCTGCTCGCGCGAAGAAGCGTAAGTTCAGATAAGAAAGCTTTCTTGACAACACCGAAGTGCAATCGCACTTCGGTGTTTTTATTTCCCGTTCATAAAATTTTAATAGAACGTTAAAAAATCCGTCATAATTCCGACAACATTCCGACACAAAACTAAGATACAATAGAGACAGTCAAGAACAAGAGATTCCCCCCATCTCAGGTTCCTGACGGATTACCCCAATCCCCCTACTTTTTTCTTACCCCTTCAAAATTGCCTTTCGGCCGCGCGTTCCCCCGCGCGCGGCCGAGCAAAGGCAATGCCAACCCCAGGAGTAACCACTCCTTTCATGATACCTTTTTCTTTCTATCCCCCTTCTTTTTTCATCCTTACTTTTTTGAGTTCAGCGCCCGGGCTACATGGCCCCGGGGCGGCACTGTTTTTTTGGGGTAAGAAGCCGGGGCGGCAATTGGAAGCCCGGCGCCGCATGCTGCGGCGGCATTCCGCCCCAGGACGGAAAATCTGAAGGAAAATGCGCCCGATTTGACAAAAATGCTTCGGATGGCATATAATAGAACCAATTGCGAATCCAAAACAGGAGTAATGTCAAATGGCGAAAGCAAGCAACCACTATGGCAACGACAGTATTTCCTCCCTCAAAGGGGCCGACCGCGTCCGTAAACGCCCGGGCGTTATTTTTGGCTCGGACGGCCTGGAGGGCTGTGAACATGCGGTCTTTGAGATCTTATCGAATTCCATCGATGAGGCCCGCGAAGGCTATGGCCGCAAGATTACATTGACCCGCTACGCCGATGGCTCCATCGAAGTGGAGGACATGGGCCGCGGCATCCCCATTGAGTGGAACCCAAATGAGGAGCGCTACAACTGGGAACTGGTCTTCTGCGAGCTATATGCGGGCGGTAAATATAAGAACAATGAAGGGGAAAACTATGAGTTTTCCCTGGGCCTCAACGGACTGGGCACCTGCGCGACCCAGTATGCGTCCGAATATATGGATGTCACGGTCTGGCGCGACGGGTTTGAGTACAAACTGCACTTTGAGAAGGGAGAGAACAAGACCGGTACGCCCGAGGGCTTCGTCAAGACCCCGTGCAGCAGCAAGAAGACCGGCACCCGCACCCACTGGCGGCCCGACCTTGAGGTCTTTACCGATATCAACATCCCACGGGATTACTATGTCGATACGCTCAAACGGCAGGCGGTGGTCAACGCCGGCCTGGTTTTTGTCCTGCGCGACCAGAGCGGCAGTAAGTTTGAGAGCACAGAGTTCTGCTATCAGAACGGCATTGTAGACTATGTCTCCGAGCTAGCCGGCGAGCAGGCGCTGACCTCGGTACAGTTTTTCCAGGCAGAGCGCCGCGGCCGCGACCGCGCAGACAAAGACGAATATCGGGTCAAGCTGTCCTGTGCCTTCTGCTTTGCCCGCGCCGGGGCGCGCACCGAGTATTACCATAACTCGTCCTGGTTGGAATATGGCGGTGCACCCGATAAGGCGGTGCGCTCGGCCTTCGTCTCGGCCATCGACGCCTATCTCAAGCAAAACAGTAAGTACCAGAAAAACGAGAGCCGCGTGACCTTTCAGGATATTGCAGATGCGCTCATCCTGGTGACAAACTGCTTCTCCACGCAGACCTCCTATGAGAATCAGACCAAGAAAGCCATCACCAACCGCTTTGTGCAGGAGGCGACGACCGAGTTCCTCAAGGAGAACCTGGAGATCTACTTCATCGAGAACAAGGACGAGGCCGAAAAGATCGCCGAGCAGGTGCTCATCAACAAGCGCAGCCGCGAACAGGCCGAGCGCGCCCGCCTCAACATCAAAAAAAAGCTGTCTGGTAATCTGGACGTGTCCAACCGGGTACAGAAGTTCGTCGACTGCCGTACTAAGGACGTTTCCCGCCGCGAGCTGTACATCGTGGAGGGCGATTCGGCGCTCGGCTCATGCAAGCAGGGCCGTGACTCGGAATTCCAGGCCATCATGCCCGTGCGCGGCAAGATCCTCAACTGCCTGAAGGCAGATTTTGACAAGATCTTTAAGAACGATATCATTACCGACCTCATTCGTGTACTGGGCTGCGGCGTGGAAGTGCGCACCAAGGCCAACAAGGACCTGTCGGCGTTTGACCTGTCCGGCCTGCGCTGGAATAAGGTTATTATCTGCACCGATGCAGATGTGGACGGTTTCCAGATCCGCACGCTCATTTTGACCATGATCTACCGCCTTATGCCCACACTGATCGAAGAGGGCTTTATCTATATCGCCGAATCTCCACTGTATGAGATCACCTACAAGGATAAATCCTACTTTGCCTTTGATGAGACCGAGAAAGCCGCTGTGCTCAAAAAGCTGGCAGGCAAGAAAATCAACATCCAGCGATCCAAGGGCCTGGGTGTGAATGAGGCCGATATGATGTGGGAGACCACGATGAACCCGGCGTCCCGCCGCCTGATCCGTGTGACGCCCGAGGACGCACAGGCAACGGCCGAGATGTTTGAGCTGCTTTTGGGTGATAACCTGTCGGGCCGCAAGGAGTATATTGCGGAAAACGGTGCACAATATCTGGATTTCGCCGATATTTCGTGACTGGAACCGCGCGCCCCGCCGCGCCCGCACGGCAGTATTATTTTACTTTTGACAAGGAGGCCCGCTTTTCGTGGCAAAAAAGAAGGAACCCAATCAGGGCCGACCGGTGCAGCCGCCGCTCGAACCGACCGAGCAGCCCATCACCGAGACCCTGCGCACAAACTATATGCCCTATGCGATGAGCGTCATTGTCTCGCGCGCCATCCCGGAGATCGATGGGTTTAAGCCGTCCCATCGGAAGCTGCTGTACACCATGTACAAAAAGGGCTTGCTGACCGGCAACCGCACCAAATCTGCCAATATCGTCGGCGAGACCATGAAATTGAATCCGCACGGCGACGCGGCCATCTATGAGACGATGGTGCGCCTGACCCGGGGCAATGAGTCGCTTTTGACCCCGTTTGTCGATTCCAAAGGCAACTTCGGCAAGGTATATTCGCGGGATATGGCTTATGCGGCCCCGCGTTACACCGAGGCCAAGCTCGATCCGTTCTGCATTGAGCTGTTCCGCGACATCGACTGCGACGCGGTCGACATGGTAGATAACTACGACGGCACGATGAAGGAGCCAACCTTGCTGCCGACGACCTTCCCCAACATCCTGGTCTCGGCCAATACCGGCATCGCCGTCGGCATGGCATCCTCGTTCTGCGGCTTTAACCTGCATGAGGTCTGCCGCACGGCCATTGCCTGCATCAAAGACCCAGATCACGATATCATGGCCACCCTGCCGGCGCCTGATTTCCCGACCGGCGGCGAGATCATCCTGGATGAGGCCGAGATGCGTAAGATCTATGAGACCGGGCGCGGCTCCTTCAAGGTGCGCGGCAAGTGGCGCTACCTCAAAAAAGAGAACCTCATCGAGATCACGGAGATCCCATACACCACGACCATCGAGGCGATCATCGATAAGGTGGCCGAGCTGGTCAAGGCCGGCAAGATCCGGGAAATCTCGGATATCCGTGACGAATCGGACCTGAGCGGCCTCAAGATCGCCATAGACCTCAAGCGCGGCACTGACCCGGACAAGCTCATGGACCGGCTGTTCCGCATGACGCCGCTGATGGACTCCTGTTCGTGCAACTTCAATGTGCTCATCGAGGGCATGCCCCGCGTGCTGGGCGTGCGCGCCCTGCTGGAGGAGTGGACGGCTTGGCGTGCAGGCTGCGTGCGCCGCCGTGTCTACTTTGACCTGGGCAAAAAGAAGACCAAGCTGCATCTGCTGGAGGGCCTGCGCAAGATCCTGTTGGATATTGATCGGGCAATCCAGATCATCCGCGAGACCGAGGAGGATGCGGAAGTCGTCCCGAACCTGATGATCGGCTTTGGCATCGATGAGGCGCAGGCCGAGTTCATCGCCGAGATCAAGCTGCGGCACATCAATCAGGAGTATATCCTCAAACGCACGCAGGAGACCGAGGCGCTGGCGGCAGAGATCCAGAAATTGGAGGGTATTGTCGGCAGTCCGGCCAAAATCCGCGGTATCATCGTCAAGGAGCTGGAGAATATCATCAAAAAGTATCCAGCACCCCGCCATGCCGATATCATCCGTGCAGATGCGGTCAAATCCTTTGATGAGGCCGACCATATTGAAGATTACCCCGTGCTGGTATTCCTGACCCGGGACGGCTACTTTAAGAAGATTACGCCGGCCTCCTGGCGGATGTCGGCCGAGCACAAGCTCAAGGACGGCGACCAGGTCGTCTGGGAGGCCGAGAGCAGCAATAAGGCCGAGATCATGTTCCTGACCAACCATCAGCAGGCATACAAGGCGCATCTGCATGACTTTGACGACTGCAAAGCGTCTGTACTGGGCGATTATTTACCGGCCAAGCTGGGAATGGACGAGGGCGAAGTGCCTGTCTTTGCGTTGCTGCCTGGAGACTATCAGGGCAGCATGATTGCGGTCTTTGAGAACGGCAAGGCAGCGCGCTTTTCGCTCGAGAGCTTCGCGACCAAGACCAACCGCCGCCGCTTGACCGGCGCATACTCGGACAAGTCGCCGGCCGTCGCGTTCTTCTATCCGGTGGACGAGGAGACCGAGCTGACGCTGTTCTCGACGGCAAACCGTGCGCTGACTTTCCGGGCCGGGATGCTGGATGTCAAGGCGACGCGCTCGACCCAGGGTGTCCAGGTCATGGTCCTGCGGGCAAAACATACCCTGGTCCGCGCGGTGCGCACCGAGCAGGCCGGCCTGAGCGACCCTAAGCGGTATCTCACGCGCACAATTCCGGCGATCGGTGCAATTCTGAAAGATGAAGACCTGCCAAATCCGCAGATTACACTGTGAGGAGAGACGACTGCAATTGTGCCGCCCCCCAAAAAAAAAACACCCAAACGGCCAGCGAGCTTGGTCGGGGGCCGTTCTGTTTTTGGCATGGAGCAAAATAGATTGACAAGAAAACTTGGCAAGAATGTATTGACAAGTATACTTGGCAGTGCTATCCTAAGAGTGTCAAGAAAACTTGGCAAATACTGCAATGGGAGGACCGACATGGATAAGGAGAAAATTCTGGAAAAGAGTCGGAAAGAAAATCAGGGCCAGGATGAGATGGAGCGGCAGATCCGCATCGAAGGGGAGTCGTTCAGCGTGGTCTTGACCTTGTGCCTCGGCTTGTTTTTGTTGACCTGGAAAATGCTGCATGGTGAGGAATACCACGACATCTTGGCGATGTTTTGGTGCACCACGACAGGATGCGCACTTTATCGATGGGTCGTGCGCAAGCAGAAGACACAGGCCAAGATTTTTGTGCTTGCACTTGCCTTACTGCTCTACAATTTGGTAAGATATCTTATAGGAGCGTGAGAGAATGGACGATCAGCTGATTTTAAAAAACCGGCTCAAGGCTGCCCGCGCGGAGAAAGGGCTGTCGCAGGGGGCACTGGCAGAGCTGGTGGGCGTATCGCGTCAGACGATCAGCTCGATCGAGACCGGACAGTTCAATCCGACGGCCAAGCTCGCGCTGGTTTTATGCATCGCGCTGGACAAAAAATTTGAAGACCTATTTTATTTTGAGGACGAAACGCAATAAAAAGCCGCCCAGAGGGGCGGCTTTTTGTGTCGGTGCGCATGCTAGGATTCCACCGGTTAAATTTGTTTGCGGATGCGCTCGAGCGCACCTTTTTCCAGGCGAGACACCTGCGCCTGGGAGATATGGATCGCCGAGGCGACTTCCATCTGTGTACGGCCCTCAAAGAAACGCATGTGTACGATGCGTTTTTCGCGTTCAGACAGGCTGTTGATCGCTTCCTTGAGTGCAATCTGGTCCAGCCAGCGCTCATCGGTATTCTTGGTGTCGCCGACCTGATCCATAACGCACAGTGCGTCGCCTTCTTCACCCCAAACGGGCTCATACAGGGAGACCGGGTCGGAGATCGCGTCCAGGGCAAAGACTACATCCTCCTTTTTCATATCCATCGCTTGGGCGAGCTCGGTGATGGTGGGTTCGCGCTGGTGCTCCCGCAGAAAGGCCTCCTTGGCCTGCAGCGCCCGGTAGGCTGTGTCGCGCATGGAGCGCGAGACGCGGATGGCGCTGTTGTCGCGCAGGTAGCGCCGGATCTCGCCGATGATCATGGGCACGGCGTAGGTGGAAAAGCGTACATTGAGGTCGCAGTTAAAATTGTCGATGGATTTGATAAGGCCAATACAGCCGACCTGGAACAGGTCGTCCACCGACTCGCTGCGCCCATGAAAGCGCTGGATGACAGAGAGCACGAGCCTGAGGTTGCCGCGGATCAGCTTTTCGCGTGCCGCCTGGTCGCCCGCATGCGCCTGGCGGAGCAAACCGGCCATTTCGTCTGCCGGGATGACCGTCAGGGATGCGGTGTTGACGCCACAGATCTCCACTTTGCTTTGCATGACAAATCCCTCCTGCCTTGTCTTCTTACAGGAAGTTTGCCCGGGAACCGGCGGGAGATATACTGGCTATATTTTTTCCAGCTCGCCCGGATTCTGCCGAATTCGACTGGGAGATTGTGCTATAGAGAAAACCGCCTGCACGCGGATACGTTCCGGCGTACAGGCGGTTTTTTTTACATATCAGGGCAGATCGTTGACCGGAGACTTTGTGAAAGTAATGGTCTGGACCGGGATGGCATAGGTGGTTAGATAAGTGCAAATCAGCGCGGTGGTCCGCGGGGTCGCATCATACTGCCCCATGCGCACAACGACTTCTGCGGTCGTCTGACTGAGCGCCGTCGTCACGACCTGCGCGGCATCCGCCGGACCATAGGAATGGTCGCGGCTGTCCAGCGAGGCGTCCCACAGCCGGTAACCGGCGTCCAGCAGGCGCTGTTGCTGGTCAGCGCTCAGGTGGGCGGCCCCGTCTGAGATACAGAGCAGATGGCTGACCGTGCCGGTTGCGCGGAAGAGGATGTCGTTGGCTGCGCGCAGTTTGGCCGGCATGTCCTGAGCGGAGGAGAGCAGGGTGAAGCCGACTGTGTGGCCGCGCCCGACGATCTGCCGCAGCAGGTCTTGGTCCAGCACGGTCCCGTCAGCCGGGACAAAGAAAGCGGCGTGGATGCCGGATGCCTCCAGCGCATCCAGGATCTCTTCGGTGTTGTCGCCTGGCGCGCCCAGATAGGCCAGATACACTGCGCTCGGCTTCATGACAGGCGTTTCGGTGGGTTCCCCGGTCGCAGGATCGATGGGAGTCGGCACGTCATTGGCGCTGTTCCCGCCGCTGTCCGGACGGGAGGGGGTGGACGTCCCGCCGCCAGGATTGGTATAGGCGTCGAGCATATTGCGGATGGTGTTCGTCGAGGACGAGACAAAGGCGGAATCTGACAGCGAGGCGCCGCTGTTGCAGATGCGCAGGATGGGCGCGATGGACGGGATGGTCGAGTAGGTCAGCCCGAACTTGCCGCAGACCAGCTTGACCGGCACATAGACCGTGCCGTTGAGCCAGTAGGCAGGGGTGGTATAGCTGTTCATGTTTTGGTCATAGACCGTGCCCCGGCTCAGGTCAAAGCGCAGGGAGTTTTCACCGTTGGAAAGGGTGAGCGTCTGTTCGGACGCACTGTATGCGCCCGAGATGCCGAGCGTACCGGAAAAGACCGAGTAAGGGACATACTGTTCGCCGCCGCGCCGCACAGGCATGGTGGAGGCCGACAATGGCAGGAATGCGTCATTCACAGCGGTCAGCATGATATCCTCATTTGCGGCTTTGCCGCTGGTCAGCAGACAACCGCCGGCAAAGAGCACACAGAAAAATAAGCAGACAAGCCGGCTGAGCGTGCGTTTCATGCAGGCAATCCCTCCTTTTGGCTCACAGATACAATTATTATAACACGGCGGTTATTTTGGCGCAACCAGCCGTACCCGCCGGCAGGGCGGGGAGAGACAGGCACGCTGCAAGGGCACCGGCAGTACAGCGCCCATTTACAGGCGGTTGCGAACAACTTCTGTAAAAAAACCAAATACCTACTTGAAAAGCTGGGAAAAAAGCGATAAAATAAAGTCAATCCTTTACCATAGTTTAATAGAAAAGAGTGAAATTATTATGCTCGACATCCGCCACGAACTGACACAGCACAAGAAAGAAAAGCCCGACGAATCGGCGCTGGGCTTTGGCAAATACTACACCGACCACATGTTTATTATGGATCATACCGAAGGCCAGGGCTGGCATGACGCACGCATCGTGCCCTATCAGCCCATCGCGCTCGACCCAGCTGCGATGGTCCTGCACTATGCAATGGAGTCTTTCGAGGGCATGAAGGCTTACCGTCTGCCCGACGGGTCGGTTCAGCTGTTCCGCCCGGACAAAAATGCCGAGCGCATGCAGAACACCAACCACCGCATGTGCCTGCCGTCCCTGCCGACCGAGGACTTTATCCAGGCGGTCAAGGCCATCGTCAAGACCGATGAGGACTGGGTTCCGCACCAGGAGGGCACCAGCCTCTATATCCGCCCGTTCGTCATTGCGACCGAGCCTCATCTGGGCGTTCGTCCGTCCATGACCCACCAGTTTATCATCATCTGCTCGCCGGTCGGTGCGTACTATTCCACCGGCATCAACCCGGTCAAGATCTTTGTCGAGGACGAGTATACCCGCGCCTGCCCGGGCGGCACCGGCTTTACCAAGTGCGGCGGCAACTATGCGGCATCGCTGATCTCGCAGGTTAAGGCGCACGACCTTGGCTACGAGCAGACCCTGTGGCTCGACGGCGTGGAGCACAAGTATGTCGAGGAAGTCGGCTCTATGAACTGCTTCTTTAAGATCGATGGCACGGTCTACACGGCGCCCTGCGTGGGTACGGTCCTGCCCGGCGTTACCCGCATGTCGTGCATTGAGCTGCTCAAGAAGTGGGGCATCCCGGTCTCCGAGGAGCGCCTGCCCATCGCGGACGTGATGAAGGCCTCCAAGGAAGGCAAGCTTGAGGAAGTCTTTGGCACCGGCACTGCGGCTGTCATCTCCCCGGTCGGCGAACTGCGCTATGAGGGCGAGGTCGCTTACATCAACGACGGCAAGATCGGCGAGATCACCCACAAGCTGTATGACACGCTGACCGGCATCCAGTGGGGCAAGATCCCGGATGACATGGGCTGGACGGTCAAGATCGACTAAACCATCAGATTTGTGCATCTACGGCCTGGAAAGTACGTGCTTTCCAGGCCGTTTTTTGCTATAATAACGGCAGATACGGAAAGGAGGGGATTCCATGACGTACGGACCGGACCCCAATGCGGTACACCCGAATGCGGCGGTGCCTAGCGTGTGCTTTATCAAAAACGTCGTCACACGCAAGAATATCTCGATCGGTGACTACACCTATTACGACGATCCCGATGGGGCGGAAGATTTCGAGGCCCATGTGACCTACCACTATGAATTTTTGGGCGACCGGCTAGTGATCGGCAAGTTCTGCGCCATTGCCCGTGGGATTACGTTCATTATGAACGGCGCAAACCACCGGATGAACAGTGTGACCACCTATCCCTTCAACATCATGGGGCATGGTTGGGAGAAGTGTACGCCTACCCTGGAAGACCTCCCGTTCAAGGGCGATACGGTGGTCGGAAATGATGTCTGGATTGGACAGGACGTGACGGTCATGCCGGGCGTCCACATTGGAGATGGAGCGATCATTGCGGCGGAGTCGGTCGTGACCCGGGATATACCGCCTTATCACGTCGCGGGCGGCAATCCCTGCCGCGTGATCCGCAAGCGGTTTGACGACGCTTTGATCGACTATCTGCTGGCGCTCAAATGGTGGGACTGGGACGCAGAAAAAATTTTTTGCAACCTGGAAGCGCTGTGCAGCGGGGATCTGGAGCAGATCCGCACGGTCACAGAGCCAGGCGGTCGGCTGGCAAGATAAGGAGGGGCCCATGCGGTATCTGTTTTTACATGGACTGGGCCAGCAGCCCGACAGCTGGGACGCCGTCCTCGCGGCCTGCGCGCTGCGCGGGGAGGTGGAGTGCCCGGATCTGGCCGCATGGCTGCGCGCTGGGGATGGGACCTATGCGGGGCTGTATCGTGCGCTCACGGCCGCGTGTGCGCAGGGCGGCACAGCGCCGGTCTGCCTGTGCGGGCTATCGCTTGGCGCGGTGCTCGCGCTGCAATATGCCATCGCATTTCCTGGACGCGTACACGCACTGGTGCTGATTGCGCCGCAGTATCAAATGCCAAAGTGGCTGCTGCGGCTGCAAAATTTTTTGTTTCGGTTGCTTCCCGCGCATGCCTTTTCTGAGATGGGGCTGAACCGGCAAGAAATGATACGGCTGACGCGGTCCATGGAAACGCTGGACTTCAGCCGGCAGCTTGATCGGATTACCTGCCCGGTCTTGGTGCTGTGCGGGGCGCGGGATCGCACCAATCACAAAGCGGCAGTCCAGTTGGCCCGGCACATCCGTGGGGCGGTGTATCAGGCGGTGCCGGATGCGGGGCATGAAGTGAACTGCGAGGCGCACGCTGCGTTGGCCCGGATATTGTGTGAATTTTATGGGGTGACAGGAGAAGGAAACGGGTGTATGATAAGACCAGAAGACCAAAAGGGGGGAACACCGTGAAGCGCTGCATTGCTGCATCTGGAATCGCTCGAACAAGAAATACAGTTTTTCAGGAGGATTTCTATGACGGTTCCAGAGAAAAAGATTTATCCCCGCACCGGGGACCGGCAGACCGTATATCTCAACCAGGTGGTCCACAACCCGAACATTGTCGTCGGGGATTACACGATATACAATGATTTCGTACAGGATCCCACCCAATTTGAGCGGAATAACGTGCTCTACCACTATCCGGTCAATGGCGACCGGCTGGTGATCGGGAAATTTTGCTCCATTGCCTGCGGCGCGAAGTTTCTGTTGAACAGCGCCAATCATACGCTGACCTCGGCGTCGACCTATCCGTTCCCTATCTTCTATGAAGCATGGGGGTTGGAACGCAGCCGGGTCACAGACGCCTGGGACAATCGAGGCGATATTGTGATCGGAAATGATGTGTGGATTGGCTATGAGGCGGTGGTGCTTGCAGGCGTTACAATTGGGGACGGCGCCATCATCGGTGCACGCGCCGTTGTGACGCGGGATGTCCTGCCCTATACGATTGTCGGCGGCGTGCCGGCAAAGCCGATCCGCAAGCGGTTTGACGAACGGTCCATTGACAAGCTGCTTGCGCTACGCTGGTGGGATTGGCCGCAGGAAAAGATTTTGCAGCACTTACCAGCCATCCAGAGGGGACGGCTGGATCAGCTCTGCCCATAAAGCTGGAAAGATCCCCAAAAATAGAGGAGCCCCTGTGCGGCGCACGCGCCCTGCAGGGGCTTTGCAGCGTCTGAAAAGCAAAGGGATGGGACTTCCATAAAAGGTGTGAAAATTCCCGTAAAAATATAAAATTTTATTGTCTGACCAATCAGAAAAAGACAAAAAATGGGTAAAGATTGTGAAAAAGGATTGTGGAAACAGCGCGTTGCTCTTATAATAAAATACAAATGGGCAATTGTCCCAAAAAATAAGGAGGATGAAAGAATGAAGATCCAGAAGATCGTATCCGGCGTTCTGGCGGTCTCCATGCTGGCAAGCGTTGGCACGGTTTCCGCGCTGGCGGCGGATACCGAGGCGGCTGGCATATCGGTCCGCGTACAGGACCAGGCCGGCACTTCCCGGGACGTCGTGTTCAACGCTGACATGGGCACGCCGTACCAGGACGAAAATGACCGCACCATGACCCCGCTGCGCACGATCGCAGATGCGATGGGCCTCACGGTCACCTGGGACGAGGCGGCAAAGCAGGCCACGTTCACAAACACGGAGGACACGGCCACCGAGTCGGTCGTATTCACCATCGATTCGGACAAGTATCAGCACATCGTCACCGAAGAGGGCAAGGACCCGGTGACCGAGGAGCTGACCATGGACACCGTAGCCGTGCAGAAGGACAACCGCACCTATGCGCCGGTGCGCTTCCTGGCTGAGGCAATGGACTATGATGTAGCCTGGGACGAGGCAACGCTGACCGTCACGCTCACCGCGCCGGCAGACGAGACCATCGACGCAGACTACTCGGATGCGCGTCCGCTCCTGCTGCAGGGCGCGATGGATATCGAGACCGAGGACATGATCGCGGCGCTGGCTGACGCTGAGACCATCGACATCGACAACTTCCACTTTGTGCGCGGCACGCTGGACGGCTATCCGGTCATCGTCTCCCGCACCGAGCAGGGCATCTCCAACGCGGCGGTCACCACTGCGCTGGCGATGCAGAACTTTGACCCGATCGCGGTCATCAACCAGGGCACTGCGGGCGGTTATGACCCGGACCTGCACACCTTTGACATCGTCCTGGGCGAGACCAGCGTACCGGCCTCGGCGACCAAGTCGGTTGCCTCGGCTGAGGGCGCGGGCGTAGACTACAAGGCCATCGAGAAGAACGGCGTCTACGCTTACGACAAGGATCAGCAGACCTTTGTACAGAAGTTCGACTACAAGGCGGACGACACCCTGCTGAAGACTGCACAGAGCGTCGCAGATACCTACACCCAGGGCAAGGTCGTCACTGGCGTTATCGCTTCCTCTGACTCCTGGAACAACCAGGTAGACCGCATGCTGTACCTCAATGAGATTTGGGGCGCATCCTGCGAGGAGATGGAGACCAACGCTGTCGCGCAGATCTGCCAGACCTATGACGTGCCCTTCCTGGGCATCCGCATCCTGTCCAACACCGGCATCTACGGCGAGAACTTCAACGGCGAGACCGGCCCGGCCTGCCAGCAGTATGTACTGAACGTCGCCAAGGCATACATCAACGACGTGCTCAAGGCCCAGGCGCCGCAGCAGGCCGCTGCGGCTGTGACCGTGGACTACCAGTCTGATGCCCGCCCGCTGCTGCTGCAGGGCGCGATGGACATCGAGATGCAGGACATGGTAGCCGCGCTGACCGACACCACCGAGTACACCATCGGTGAGTGGTACTATGTTGCGGGCAAGCTGGACGGCTATCCGGTCGTTGTCTCCCGCACCGAGCAGGGCCTGGCCAACGCTGGCGTTGCGACCGCCCTGGCAATCAAGTACTTCAACCCGATCGCGGTCATCAACCAGGGCACCTCTGGCGGCCATGACCCGGAGCTGCACACCTTTGACATCGTCATCGGCGAGACGACCGTCCCCTCTGCTGCATGGCAGACCGAGGCTTCTGCCAAGGGGGAGGGCGTCGACTACAAGGCGATGACCATGAACGGCGTCTATGCGTATGACAAGGATCAGGGCACTTTCGTCAAGACGGTTAAATATCCGGGCGACGCAACCCTGATTGCATGCGCTGAGGCAGTTGCCGATACCTACACCCAGGGCAAGGTCGTAAAGGGCGTCATCTCGTCGAGCGACGAGTGGAACAACCAGATCGACCGCATGCTGTTCCTGCATGAGCTCAACGGCTCCTCCTGCGAGGAGATGGAAGCCAACTCGGTCGCACAGGTCTGCCAGACCTATGACGTGCCCTTCCTGGGCATCCGCATCCTGTCCAACACCGGCATCTACGGCGAGAACTTCAATGCAGAGACCGGCCCGGCTTGCCAGAGCTACGTCCTGAATGTGGCAAGAAACTACATCCAGACCGCGCTGAACAAGTAAAAAATACAGCCAAGTAAGACTCCGAGGGATTCTCCCTCGGAGTTTTTTTGCACCACAGGATTTTTACTTGACAAAGCGGTTTGGCTGGCGTATCATTTAGACAAATCTCTAAATGATGACAAGAGATGCAAAAGACAACCGAAAGGATGGAGGTTCAGATGAAACACACTCCAATGCGTATCCTGTCTGCGCTGCTGGCCGCCGCGCTGCTTATGCCAGCCATGCTTCCGGCCCGTGCCGCCGACAGCCTGCAGGATGCGCTCACCGCGCCGTCGGTCCCAGCGGCTACGCGCGCGCAGACGCTCGTTGACCAGTACGGCGTGACCAGCGTGCAGTATGCCGTCATGACGGAGGGGGAGATCACCGAGAGCGGACAGGCAGGCGTGTATAGCAAGACCGAAGACCGTGCGCTGACTGCCGACACGCTGTATGGGATCGGCTCGACAAGCAAGATGTTTACGACAGCGGCCGTGATGAAACTCGTAGACGCAGGGAAGGTTGACCTGGATGCACCGGTCACGGCCTATATCCCGGAATTTACCATGGCAGACGCGCGCTACAAGCAGATCACCGTGCGTATGCTGCTCAATCACTCATCTGGCCTCATGGGCAGCACGCTGAACGATGCGTTCCTGTATGGCGACGCCAATAACCGCGACGGGTACACAACGCTGCTGGAGGATCTCAAGACCCAGCGGCTCAAGGCCGATCCGGGGGCATTCTCGGTCTACTGCAATGATGGCTTCACGCTGGCAGAGATGATCGTCGAGCGGGTCAGCGGCCAGCCGTTTACCGAATATATCCACAACACATTCACACAACCGCTGGGCATGGAGCGCACGGTGACGCCCGCCGATGATTTCGCGCATAGCGACATTGCCCGGGTCTATGATACGGTCGATCCCACGCTCGAATTGCCCGAGGAGATGACCCATGTCTTTGGCACGGGCGGCATTTACTCGACGGCCGAGGATCTGTGCCGCTTTGGCCAGGTGTTTACGGGCGAGAGCGACATCCTATCGGATGCCGCGCGGCAGGCGACCATGAATAAGGAATACCTGCGCGGCCAGTGGCTGGAGGACCATGCCGATTCGGTCGGCTACGGCCTGGGCTGGGATGCGGTCAATCAGACGCCGTTTGACCAGTACGGCATGCAGGCGCTGTGCAAGGGCGGCGATACGCTGGCCATGCACGCAACGCTGATCGTGCTGCCCGAGCAGAAGATTTCGGCGGCTGTGCTGTCCTCGGGCGGCTCAAGCGCGTATAATACCTTGGTCGCAGTCCAGCTTATTTTGGAGCAGCTCAGGCAGGACGGCAAGATTGACGAGATCAAGGCGCCGGAGCCGCTTGCCGCGCCGGTAAAGCAGGCCCTGGATCGGGACTTTTCCAGCTATGAGGGACTGTACGCCAACTATGGCTCCCTGTACCGCGTCTTTGTAGATGCGGATGATCAGCTCAATCTGGTCAATGCCTACGACCTGAGCGCACATGAGCAGTTACTCTATGTCGGGGACGGCCGATTCAGCGACCAGAACGGCATCATGACCTATCGTTTCCTGGAGCAGGACGGCAAGACATACCTGGTCATCTCGGCGCGCTCTATCCTGCCCGGCGTGGGCGAGACAGACACCACCCAGTACTTCGCGCAGAAACTGGATACCTACGCGCTGCCGGAAGATATCAAGTCGGTCTGGCAGGCGCGCAGCGGCCAGGCCTATGTGCTGGTCAACGCGGCATATAACGCGGAGACCCTTGCCACGCTGCCGATCAGCGGGTTTATACTGGACGACACGATCGGCGGCTATCTCGTCAATGCCAAGATCATCGACGCGAACAATGCCCAGGCGGCCGTGGAGATCCCCATGATGTACGGCCGTGACCTATACGATTACACGTTCTATACTGAAAATGGTGTGGAATACTTTAAGGCCGGCGACACGGTCATGATGGATACAGCGGCGGTTCCGGCGCTCTATGCGGGCGGCAGCCACGCGCATTTGACCATCCCGGCGAACGGCTATGGCCGTTGGTTCACCATCGGCGAGGCGCTGGATGGCAAACAGTTGACCGTCACCCTGCCGACAGACTGCGGGTTTGCCGCGTATGATGCGGACGGCACGCGCCTCAACCAGAGCGCAGTGACCGGCGATAACACCGTGACGCTCCAGGCGGGCGGCTACATTTACTTTGCAGGCCCGGCTGGTACGCGCATCGATATGGACTTCGCAGCAGCTCCGGCGGACGCCGCGTGAACAGCTTACAGATATGTGCAATAAAAAATGCCCCGAAAGGGGCATTTTTGTTATTATGTTCTTGATGAGGTCGCATCTAAACTGAAGTCAGATTGCGGAATAAATCCAGAAAGATTTTTTGCTGCTCGGGCGACAGCGCGGCAAAGCGCTGTAGGAGTTCGTGCTGGTCGTCGGACAGGGGCACAGATTCCTTGTCTTCAGCGAAGAACTGGGACAGCGTAATGCCAAAGCCCTGGCAGATTTTATCGAGAGACAGGATTGTCGGAATTTGCCGTTTTCGGTACCAAGTAGATATGGTGGACTGGGGAAGCCCGGCGCGCTCCGCAAGGTCGTGCTCGGTCCAGTGATAGGCTTCGCGCAGCCGTTTTATTTCGTCTAAGACGTCTTTCACGCTTTTTCCTCCATCTATGAAGGGTATGATAAGAGGGAAGGCAGCCTTGATTTCTAGTTATTTAAGACGTATAATTTATTACGTCTTAAACTGTTACAGTCTGGCATGTCCGGTTGGATGGGATTGCAGAAAGGAGGCGCATCACGCCGCTGGATACGGCAGGGATGCACGATTCTATGGGAATGCAAAAGATTTTGGCCGATTTGTATAGAAGACTCTTTACCGACGAGATGGCAGAGGCCATCCTGGAGGCACAAAAACAGGGCCTGTGGGAGGATGGCTACGGATTTCTCGAGCAGCGGTATCAAAATGGGCGGCTGGCCCTGTTCCGCTCATGCAGCGAGGCCCAGAAGGCCGAGCTGGACGAGATGGAGCGGCTGCATCAGGAGAATATCCGGTACGCGATGTCATTCGCCTTTCAGCGCGGCATCTTTGCAGCATTCCAGCAATATTTTACTTCTGACAATGCAGGTTCGCTTTTTTCCGAGCTCATTGAGGGCAGCATCCTAGACGCGGAAGGACGCAGGAATTTCGTGCCGTACATCCGGCGCGAAGAAGCCGCCGGCAAACTGGCCGGACAGCTCGCCGAACAGACCGGACGGGAGCAGGAGATGGCAGCCATCACATCGGGCTGGAGCCAGTGGGAATATGGCACACTGACATACAGCTTCTATCTGGGATATCACGCGGCGGTCATGCTGATTGACGGCGTGGACCCAGAAACCGGCAGGAAAATGGCGCAGCAAATCGCCGCGACTGACGAGGAATTGGGGTTCCCCCCGTCAGAGGCGGCAGAAATGCAGGCAAGTCCAAAAGGCCTGGATATATAGGCGATTTCCAGGCCCTTTGAGAGGTTTGCATGGCCTAGAGATATTTTAATAATCTTCCGAGATGGGTTTAATAGAGTATTCCTTACCATTAATAGTGATATCTGCGGTTAGGGTATAGGTATGCCCTTTTGTCACAGTGGCTACGCGACTAAAATGCAGGCGTCCAGTACCAGAACCAGTCCAACTACGATAAGAATTACCATCTTGCAATAGTTCGGCTTCTACATAGATATCATCATTAGAAGTATCAGCAATGATATCAATTACGCAAGTAGCCATTTTTCCACTAATAGAAAGCGTAGGAATAAACGTAGTTGCTCTAGTGGAAATCGCCTGTGCAGCCACAGTGAATAGCGTCGCTAATAGTAAAGTAAAGATTAAAACACGCTTTTTCAAAATAGATTCACCTCCTTCATACTCTTATAACATAACGATTGAAGTGACGATTTTTGGACAGAGAAATTTAAAAAATTCCAATAAATATATTTTCAAATTCATTTTATGCAAATATTTTTCGCCATATTAATTAAGGTTGTCTCATTACAAGTTCCTATAAGCTCAAATAGCATAGTTCCATCCTTAGAAGACCAAATAAGATTATTGTTGCCATTGGGAAGTTGCGAATTATAAATTTCAGCCGATTGGTCATTTATTGTAATTGAGGATATATTATTAC
>ERZ1090868.233-NODE-233-length-31131-cov-4.790996_pt1 | contig 31131 bp, 30 predicted proteins | sample MGYA00478475_ERZ1090868 | MGnify/ENA primary metagenome ERZ1090868 (study PRJEB33644, sample SAMEA5815747) | chicken gut metagenome | biome: Chicken; feature: Gastrointestinal Tract; material: Caecum | place: Ireland | collected 2019-01-01 | study: A study of the...
TATCAGGAGCGTGGCTCGATCGAGGTAGCGCCGCTGGCCTACATGCGCGGTCGCACGCTGGATGACAGCTTCATTATTTTGGACGAGGCGCAGAACACGACCCCGGAGCAGATGAAAATGTTCCTAACCCGTCTTGGATTCGGCTCACAGGCGGTCATCACGGGCGATATCACGCAGATCGACCTGCCGGACGGCAAGCAGTCGGGGTTGAAAGAAGCGCTGCGCGTGCTGGACGGTGTGGAGGGCATTGCACAATGCTATCTGACCGAAAAGGACGTCGTGCGACATGAACTGGTGCAGCGCATTGTTAAGGCGTATGCGGATTATGAAGGCAAAAAGGGCAGAAATAAAGCGCAGGACAACAAGCATCCGGCGTTTCGCCGAAAAGGGGAGAAACGATGAGCCATCAGATCAACATTGGGTTTGAAACGCAGGTGGAGGACGAGCGGGCAGTCGGTGAGCTCATTCGCACCTGTGCGCTGCGTGTGTTGGAAAGCGAGAATGTGCCGTTTGACGCGGAAATCGACGTGACCGTGGTAGATGCCGACGCCATTCGGCAGCTTAACGCCGAATATCGGGACAAAGACGCTGTGACCGATGTACTGTCTTTTCCGATGTACGAGTTTCTGAACGGCGCAGCGCAGGAAGATCTTGAAGCGGAACCGGACTCGGGCTGCGTGATGCTGGGGGATATGATTTTGTGCTACACGCGCGCGGTCGAGCAGGCTGCGCAGTTCGGTCATTCGCCCGCGCGGGAGTGCGGCTATCTGACGACGCATTCCGTGCTGCATCTGCTGGGTTACGATCATGAGCGGAACGATGAGGACACGCGCCTGATGCGCGCCAAGGAAGAGGACAACCTCGCTTTCCTCGGCCTGACCAGAGAGAACTGATATGGGAAAGAACATCCGAAAACTGCATGAGAGCTTTCAGCATGCGCTGCGCGGGTTGGGGCTGTGTATCCATGGGGAGCGCAACTTCCGCGTGCACATGGTCGCAGCGTTTTATGTGACGATTTTTGCACTGATGGGGCGTGCGAGTGCGACAGATGCAGCGATTTTTTGTATTTGCTTCGGTCTGACCATGGGTGCTGAACTGATGAACACCGCCATCGAGCGGCTGTGTGACCGGCAGGCCAGCGGATACGACGGTTTCGTGCGCAATGCCAAGGATATCGCAGCGGCAGGCGTGTTTGTGTGCGCGGTGGCGTGTGCTGCGGTTGGCGTATGCATTTTTATCGCCAAAGGCGTGCTTGTCGTGGCAATACAGTTTTTGCTAATGCATCTTTGGGCGGCAATGGCGCTGTTGGTGACTGTACCGGTCGCGCTTTGGTTTATATTTCATTATGGGAGAATACAATGACGAAGATTACGAAAACTGCGGTCGTCTCAGTGGTCGGCCGCCCGAATGTCGGCAAATCCACGCTGACCAATAAACTGGTGGGGCAAAAAGTTGCCATCGTTTCCAGCAAGCCGCAGACCACGCGCACCCGCATCACGGGTGTGCTCAGCCGCGGGGATACACAGTATGTCTTTCTGGATACGCCCGGCCTGCATAAGCCGCGCTCTCGTCTGGGCGACTATATGTGCAAGGTCGTGACCGATACCGTGTCCGAGGTGGATGTCGCGGCGCTGGTGGTCGAGCCGATTGCAAACATCGGCCCGGCGGAAGAAAGTCTGATCGCACAGATCAAGCAGCATCATATGCCGTCCATTCTGGTCATCAATAAGATCGACACGGTGAAAAAAGAAGAACTGCTCGCGGTCATCGCCAAGTATGCCGAGGCGCATGAGTTTGATGCGGTCGTGCCGGTTTCGGCGCGCACAGGCGAGGGCCTGAATGATTTCCTGTCCGAGGTGGACAAGTACGCTATCGAAGGTCCGCAGCTCTTCCCGGAGGATATGGTGTCCGACCAGCCCGAGCGTCAGCTTGTGGCCGAGATCGTGCGCGAAAAGATGCTGCGACTATTAGACCGCGAAGTGCCGCACGGTGTTGCCGTCGGCATTGAGCGCTGGCACGAGCGTGAGGACGGTTTGATCGAAATTAACGCTGTTATTTACTGTGAAAAGAACAGTCACAAGGGCATCATCATCGGCAAACAGGGTGCTATGCTCAAAGAGATCGGACGGCAGGCGCGCGCGGATATCGAGCGTATGCTGGATGCCAAGGTGTTTCTTGAGCTGTGGGTCAAGGTCAAGGAAGGCTGGCGCAACAATCAGTACCAGATGCGCAATTTCGGCTACGAGGATCAATAAATGGCAGAGGTCAGACTGCGCGCGCTCATCCTGCGCGAGGTGGATTTCGGTGACTTTGACCGCTATCTGACCGTGCTGACCGAATACGGCCGCAAAAGTGAGATCTTATACAAAAATGCACGGCGGGGCAAAAAGCAAAACCCTGCCGCGCGGCAGTTTTGCTTTTCCGAGCTGATCCTGAGTGAGCGGGGCGGGAAATATGCTTTGCGGGACGCTGATCTGGTGCATTCGTTTTTCTCGCTTGCCGAGGATATCGAGCGGTACGCGCTGGCGTGCTATCTGGCGGAACTCGCCGGTGCGGTGACCGGACCGGACGAGGACAGCCCGGCGATATGCCGCCTGCTGTTGCATGCGCTGTATGCGCTGGAAGGGAAAAAACGCGACCCGGCGCTGGTCAAAGCCGCGCTAGAGTGGCGCGTACTCGCGGAGAGCGGCTACGCTCCTGACTTTACCGAGTGCGGCGTGTGCGGGCAGCCGATCACGCAGCCGCCGGTATGCTTTTCCGTGCGTGCGGGCACAGCGGCGGATGACAAGTGTGCCGCGCGCGTCGGCGGGTATGAACGCCTTGCGGACGGTACGCTGCGCGCGATTCTGCATGCGCTGTCAGCTGAGCCGCAGAAAGTGTACGCTTTTGCACTGTCCGGCGCAGCAAAAGAGCAGTTCTGCCGGTTGGGGGAGCGTTATGTGCAATACCATCTCGGTCGTGGGTTTGACAGTTTGCAATTTTATAAATCTATCGCGTTATAATTTGTATTTTGGGAGTTTGAGATGAATCGTTTAGGCGAAAAATCCTTAAAAACACTGGAATATTATGAAATTCTCGAGCGGTTGGCCGCGCAGGCTGCATCGGATGCGGCGAAGGAGAAATGCCGCGCGCTGCGCCCGCTCGATGACCATGAGCAGGCGCAGGTCTGGATGGATCAGACCACAGACGCGAAAAATCGCATGATTCGGCACGGCAGCCCGTCGTTTGGCGGTATTCGCGCGGTGGGTGCGATTTTGCAGCGCGCCGACCGTGGCGGCACACTGAATCCGCGCGAATTGTTGGATGTGGCAAGCCTGCTGCAAACTGCGCGGCGCGCGCTCGTGTACGACGCGGAGCAGGAGGAAAAGACCGCGCTGACGCCGATTTTCGGTCTGCTGTCCGGCAACCGCGCGCTGGAAGAAGCGATTACAACCGCGATTGTGTCCGAGGAGGAGATCGCGGACGGTGCCTCTCCCGAACTGCTGTCCATCCGCCGCGAACTGCGGCGCATTTCGGGCAAGGTGCGCGAAACGCTCAACCGCTTGATTTCGGGGGAGCGGTCGAAGTATTTGCAGGAAACCATTGTCACCCAGCGAAACGGGCGTTTTGTTGTACCGGTTAAGGCCGAGCATCGCGGCGATATTCCGGGCCTTGTGCATGACACTTCATCCACCGGCGCGACCGTGTTCGTCGAGCCGCAGCAGGTGGTGGAGATTAACAACCAGATCAAGGTGTTGGAGGGCCGCGAGGAGGCCGAGATTGAGCGTATTCTCGCGGAGCTATCCAATGAAGTTGCGGGCTACAAAAATGCGATCGAGCAGGACTTTGACGCGCTGGTGTCGCTCGATTTTGTCTTTGCGCGCGCCAAGCTGTCGTTTGAGATGAATGCTGCCGCGCCTGTGCTCGCGGAGGGGAACGGCCGCTGCCGTTTGCTGCGCGCACGTCATCCGCTGCTGGATAAGGACAAGGCAGTACCGATTGATATCGCCATCGGTGGGGAATATGATACGCTGGTTATTACCGGCCCGAACACGGGCGGCAAGACGGTATCGCTTAAAACGCTGGGCCTGTTGTCGCTGATGGCGGCCTCTGGTCTGCATATTCCGGCAAACGAACAGTCTGAAATCGTGCTATTTGAGCATGTGTATGCCGATATTGGTGACGAGCAGAGCATTGAACAGTCGCTGTCCACGTTCTCCGCACATATGAAAACCATTGTGTCCATTATGGATTGCTGCGGTCAGGGTGATCTGGTGCTGTTCGACGAGCTGGGCGCGGGTACCGACCCGGTTGAGGGCGCGGCGCTTGCTGTTGCGGTCATCGGCTATGCACGCCAGATGGGCGCGTGTGTGGCGGCGACGACCCACTATGCGGAGCTGAAAACATTTGCACTCACGACTGACGGCGTGGAAAACGCCTCCTGTGAGTTCAACGTGCAGTCCTTGCAGCCGACGTATCGTTTGCTGACCGGCATCCCGGGCAAATCCAATGCATTTGCGATTGCTGCACGGCTGGGGCTTCAGCCGACCATCATCGAGCGGGCAAAGGAGCAGGTCTCGACCGAGGATGCGCGCTTTGAGGATGTATTGGCGGAACTCGAGCGCGAGCGCCGCCGTGTGGAGCAGATGCGGGATGAGGCGGCGAAAATGCGTTCGGCGGCGCAGTCCGAGCGTGACAAGATGCGTGCGGAACGCGATGCAGCAGAGCAGCGCGCGGACAAACTGCTTGAAAGTGCACGCAGTCAGGCGGATCGCATCCTGAAAGATGCGCGCATGACGGCGGAAACCGTATTTGACGAGTTGGAAGACCTGAAAAAGAAGTCGCAGAAGAAGAATGCCGACCAGAACCTCGCGGCAGCCAAGGCGGCACTGCGCGGTGTCATCACACAGACCGAGAACGAACAGCGTCGCGGCGTGCAGAAACGGGTGGTCGAGGCGGATGAGCAGCGCCCGGTCAAAAGGGGCGACCGTGTGCGGTTGCTGAACGTCGGCGGCGTGCTGGCGGATGTACTTGCGCCGGCGGACAAGAGCGGCAACGTGCAGGTGCAAGCCGGTCCGATGAAAATGACGGTCAAGGAAAATGAGCTGCGGCTGGTAGAGGAGAATAAACCGAAGAATAAGCCGTCACCGCAGCCTCGGCGGTCTGCGCCTGCGCGCGAACTGAACCTGCGTTCAGCGGCAAGTGAGGTCGATGTGCGCGGCATGAGCGCGGAGGAAGCGCTCTTTGAGGTGGATAATTTCCTGTCGCGCGCGATCATGACGGGCCTGCCGTCGGTTACGGTTATTCATGGCAAGGGAACGGGCGTGTTGCGTAATGCCGTGCAGCAGCACCTCAGAAGCAATAAGCGTGTCAAAAGCGTGCGCAGCGGCGTGTACGGCGAAGGAGAGCAGGGTGTAACCATCGTAGAGCTTCGATGAAACCGGTTTCGGTTATTGCATAAAAATTTGAACATCCTTTCGCGTAAAACCGTCATACAGGGCAAAATGCCATATATTCTGACGAAATGCAAGAAAAATTTCATCAAAAACGCAAAGGACACGAAGGGAAAAGGGCCTTGACGAAATCGACAAAAGAGGATAGACTATATATATCGGATTTGAAGAAATAGGAGCGATGCAGATTATGTATTCGAAAGAGGTACAGGTTACCAATCAGGTAGGCTTATATGCCCGTCCCGCAACTTTTTTTATTCAGAAGGCAAATGAGTTCAAGTCGACGATTCTGGTAGAGAAGGAAGAGCGCCGCGTCAATGCGAAGAGCTTGCTCGGCATTCTGTCCCTGGGCATCACCAAGGGCACTACCATCAACCTGATCGCGGACGGCCCGGATGAGGAAGAGGCTGTTTCTGCTCTGGTTGAGCTGATTACATCCAATTTTACCGACTAAGTTATCGCATCCTGAGAAAAAGCGCCGAATTGTTCGGCGCTTTTTTTATCGGAGGAGTTGGCAGCGAAAAGGAGGCGGCTTGCCGTGACAAGAGAACAGCTCAAGGAGCGCGTGCGTCGTCTGCCGATGCAGCCGGGCGTGTATCTGCACAAGGACAAAACCGGCAAGGTCATTTATGTCGGCAAAGCTAAGCTGCTGCGCAATCGCGTATCCAACTACTTCCAGCCGCCCGAGCGGCTCAATGCCAAAACCAGACAACTCGTCAGCCATATCGACGATTTTGACATCATCGTGACTGAAAGCGAGTTTGAAGCGCTGGTTTTGGAAAACTCGATGATCAAAAAATACAAGCCCAAGTATAACATCCTCCTGAAGGATGACAAGGGCTATCCCTACATCCGACTGAATACGGATGCACCGTATCCGGCGTTTACTGTTGTTTCCCGTCCCGGACACGACGGGGCGCGGTATTTTGGTCCCTATCCGGGCCGCGTGGCGGCGCGCCGCGCGATTGATACGATCAGCGAAGCGCTGCTGCTCAAAACCTGTTCGCGTGTCTTTCCCCGTGACATCGGCAAAGACCGCCCGTGCCTCAATCTGCATTTGGGGCGCTGCTGCGCGCCCTGCACGGGCAAGGTCAGCCCGGAGGAGTATCATGCACTGATCGATCAGGCGATTGCGTTGTTTGAAGGCAATGCAAAGCAGCTGGAAAAAGAACTGACCGAAAAGATGAACGAAGCGGCGGAAGAATTGCAGTTTGAGCGCGCGGCGATGCTGCGTGACCGGCTGCGCGCCGTGCAAAAGCTGGGCACACGGCAGCATGTGGTCGCGGGTGCGTTTGCGGAATTGGACGTGATCGCATTCGTGCAGGGGCAGACGCGAGCGTGCGTATGTGTACTGCACTATGCGGGCGGCGCCTTGCAGGACAAGGAATATACGCTGTTTCATCTGACTGGAAGCGATCCGGCAGAGGTGTTGTCCTCCTTTGTTAAGCAATATTATGCGCAGCGCGGCGCAGTGCCGAAAACCGTGCTGTTGTCGCATGAAATTGAGGAGCAGGACGCGGTCGGGGAATATTTGTCCTCGATTGCGGAGCGTAAGGTTGAATTGGCGGTGCCGCAGCGCGGCGAGCGCCGTGTGCTGACGCGGCTGGCGGAGAAAAATGCGCGAGAAGAGATTGAACGGCGCGAAAAACAGTCGGAAAGACGACATAAATCGCTGGAATTACTGCAAAATGTGACCGGCATGCTGGCGCTGCCGCTGCGCTTGGAAGCGTATGATATATCCAACTTTGCCGGACAGGATACGGTCGGTTCGATGGTAGTATTTGTCGAAGGACAGCCGAAAAAAAGCGCCTACCGCAAGTTTAAAATTGCTTGCGCCGCCAACGGACAGGACGACTATGCCTCCATGCGGGAAATGCTGACGCGCCGCGTGCAGCGCTATGTGGATGGCGACGAAAAATTTGCGCCGCTGCCGAATGCATTCTTGATTGACGGCGGTTTGGGACATGTCCGTGTGTGCAAAGAGGTGCTCGATTCGTTTGGCCTGCAAACGCCGTGTTTCGGCATGGTCAAGGATGACAAGCACCGCACACGCGCACTGGTTGCGCCGGATGGACGTGAGTTCGGCATCTCGGCTACGCCTGCGCTGTTCGCCTTGATTGGGCGTATTCAGGAGGAAGTACACCGCTTTGCCATTGAGTACAACCGCAAGCTGGGCGGAAAAAAAGTGCGTGGATCAACACTGGACAAAATCCCGGGTGTGGGCGATAAGCGCCGTGCGGATTTGCTGCGGCATTTCGGCAGCATTGACAATATCCGCAAGGCGAGCGAGCAGGAGCTGGCGCGCATTTTGCCGCGCAATGCTGCGCAGGCAGTGTTTGACTATTTCCACAAGGAGGACTGAGCGATGCGTGTGGTATCCGGTACGGCACGGGGGTGCAGATTACAGCCTGTTCCCGGGATGAACACCCGGCCAACAACCGATCGTGTCAAGGAAAACGTGTTCAATCTGATTCAGGATCATGTGCGAGGCGCGCAGGTACTCGATTTGTTTGCGGGCACGGGACAGCTCGGCATTGAGGCGCTTTCGCGCGGCGCGCAGCACTGCGATTTTGTGGAGCATAACAAAACGGCATACAACATCGTGTGTAAAAATACAGAAACGGCGCGTGTGTCCGATCGTGCAGAAGTCCATCGGACCGAGTCGGAAACCTTCCTTTCGCACGCGAAAAAACAGGGCTATGACCTGATTTTTCTCGATCCTCCGTACGGCGGTAGGATATTGGAAAATGCGCTGGCAAGCATAGAAACGTTTGACATTCTGTCTGCGGATGGTATAATAATATGCGAAAGTGCAGCAGAGGATGGGTTCACGCATGGGTTTGAGATCGTTCGTGAGCGTCGCTATGGTGCAACTATGATTACCGTTCTGCGTCGGCGGGACGGCGGAACGGATGAAGAACATGAGAACTGCGATTTATCCGGGCAGCTTTGACCCGGTCACTTTAGGTCATTTGGATATCATACGCCGCGCGTCTGTCATGTTTGACCGGCTGATTGTTGCGGTGATGCATAACCAGAACAAAAAACCGATGTTTTCGGTGGAGGAACGGATGGAATTTCTCCGGCGGACAACGGATGGGCTGCCGAATGTGGAGATTGCGTCCTTCGGCGGTCTGCTTGCGGATTATGCCAGACAGCAAAAAGCCTGCGCAGTGGTCAAGGGCCTGCGTGCGGTTTCGGATTTTGAATATGAATTTCAGATGGCGCTGGCGAATCGGAAGCTGAATCCTCAGCTGGATACGGTGTTCCTGATGACGAGCGCGGAATATATGTACCTGTCGTCCTCTGTGGTGAAGGACATTGCAGTACACGGCGGCAGTGTCGCCGGCTTTGTCCCCGACGGGATCATGCAGGATATTGTGCGCCGCACAAGAAAGGAAGGCTAAACGATGGCAACTTTGGACGAACTGATCAACAGCATGTACGATATGGTGCAGGATGCCAAGGGAATCCCGCTGGCGGGCGAAAAGTGCATCATTGAACGTGACCATCTGCTCGATCTGCTCGATGAGCTGCGCGCGACGCTGCCGAATGATTTGCAGGCCGCGCAGGATATCGTAGCCAAGCGCAGCGAGATGCTGGCTTCCGGAAAGCGGGAAGCAGAAGCGATCCGCCGTCAGGCGGAGGAAGATGCCCGCCAGATGGTTTCGGAAACCGAAATCGTGGTTGCGGCGCGCCGCAAAGCCAAGGAAGTGCAGGGCAACGCCGAAATTCAGGCGCGTGAACTGCGCCGCGTGGCCAATGAGTATTGCGAAGATACGCTCAAGCGAACGGAGGAAGCGGTGGCGCTTTCTCTGGAGGAAGTGCGCAAGGCGCGTCAGCGCTTTAAGAGTATCGCCAAGTAAAAAAATGTAAGAAGAACAGCTGCCAAAAGGGCGGCTGTTTTTTTGTGCCGCGAAAAAGATGGGATGGAAAATGCGTGCTGCACTCGGCTTTCCCACTTTGACCCACATGGGGGAAACGTGGGAGAGTCCCCCACCACGCAAGGGTAGAGAGTATGGCAAAAGAGTGGTGGACTGGTGGGATTTTCCCCCACTGGAGAGGCCTGACAGGGAAATGACAAAACTATCGAACAAGTGTTTGAAAATTGCAAAAATAGTCGAAACAACGAATTTATAGCCATAATGTTCTGCAAAATAATGCGAAAAAAATCTTGCAATCTATTCGGCGTACCGGTATAATGGAGACAAGGTGGTGAGAAGTGGGGTAAAGTGTCACAGATTCCACCAAAACGAAAGTGTGGTGTGAATCCGGTGAAGGGCGAATACAAACATTCCGTTGACGCAAAAGGGCGGCTGGCAATGCCGGCCAAGTTGCGCGAGGAATTGGGCGAGCACTTCACCGTCACCAAGGGGCTGGATGGATGCCTTGCGGTTTATCCCGAAAAGGAATGGGAAGCCTTGGAGGATCGCATTCGCAGTCTGGGCAATGGTGAAAAGGCACGTCGCGTAAAGCGGTATTACTTCGCTAATGCGTTTGATGCGCAGCTCGATGCGCAGGGCCGTATTCTCATCCCCGCAAATTTGCGTGAGTTCGCCGACCTGCAAAAGGATGTTGTTGTCATCGGTCAGCTGGATCATGCGGAAATTTGGAACAGTGAAAAGTGGCGCGTTTACAACGAAGCAATCGATGCGGAGAGCGTCGCCGCTGATGTGGAAGATATGGATTTTTAACCGGACAGGCAGGAGGGAAACATGGAATTTCATCACGTATCCATTCTGCTCGAACCTTGCTTGGAAGCGCTTCAGATTAAACCGGATGGCGTTTATGTCGATGCAACCACCGGCGGCGCCGGACATTCGCTCCGCATTGCGGAGCGTTTGCATGATACCGGTCGTTTAATCTGCATTGACCGGGATGATGAAGCGCTGGAAAACGCAAAAACACGGCTGCGCGATGTGTGGCAGCGCGTGACGACGGTCAAAAGTGATTTTCGTGAAATCGATCGTGTGCTGGAATCGCTTGGCTTGCCGGGAGCGGATGGTATCCTGTTTGACTTGGGTGTTTCCTCTCCGCAGCTCGATCACGCAGAGCGCGGCTTTTCCTATATGCAGGATGCGCCGCTGGATATGCGCATGGATCGGACACAAAAGCTGACCGCCTACGAGGTGGTAAACGAATGGAGCCGGGAGGAGATCCGGCGGATTTTGTTTGAGTATGGCGAAGAGCGGTATGCGCCACTGATTGCTGCGGCGATTGAACGCGAGCGGGCGAAAAAACCGATTGAAACCACACTGGAGCTGGTCGATGTGATCAAAGGCGCAATGCCGGGCAAGGCAAAGCGCGAAAAACAGCATCCGGCAAAGCGCAGTTTTCAGGCGATTCGTATTGCGGTAAACGATGAACTGGGTGCGGTGCGGGAAGCAATGGACAAAGCGATTGATTGCCTCAATCCGGGCGGACGGCTTGCGGTGATCACGTTCCATAGTTTGGAGGATCGTATCGTAAAGGCAGCGTTTCAACAGGCGGCGCAGGGTTGCACCTGCCCGAAAGAATTTCCGGTTTGTGTGTGCGGTAAAAAACCGAAGGTGCGGCTGACTCCGCGTAAGCCCATCCTTCCAGACGAAAGAGAGATCGGCGAGAATCCCAGAGCACGCAGCGCCAAGCTGCGCGTCTGCGAAAAGATATAAACAACCGCAGGAGAAAGGAAATGCAATGATGACTGCCAGCAGGGAAAGCGTGGCCTATGAACAATATGAAGAACGTTTCCCGGTGTCACAGGAGCAGAAACGCAACTTGCGCGTAGCGCCGACACCGCGTCGGCGGAAGAAGGTGCGCGTAAGACCCAGCTTGATGGGCTGCTTTGCTGTGGTGGCGATTGCCGCGGTGTACATCTTGTTTTGCCAGATGCAGCTGACACAGCTGAGCGCCGAGGTTGGCGAGCAGAATGACACACTCAATGAGCTGACGGCGGAAAACGTATCGCTGACGACCAAGCAAATCAACAGCGTTGATTTGGATGAGATAGAGGAATATGCGGTGAATAATCTGGGGATGGTCAAGATGGACAACTCCCAGATTGAATATGTGGAGCTGACCAATCCGGATACCGTAACGGTAGCGGACAGTGGCGTATCGCTCGGATCGCTGTTTGCCGGTTTGGCGCGTAGCTTTTCCGCAATTGTGGAATATATTCGGTAAGTAAATGAATAGGATGCGTACAGGGGAGTGAGAGGTGGAAACTTCTGACTCCTTACGCTTTTTATAACGAGATTATGGAGGAAAGGAAATACCATGGCAGCAAAGGGACCGAACAATCAAATGCGCGCACGAATCGGTGTTATGACCTTGGCGTTTGTGGTGTTTGGATTTGGATTGGTTGGTGTTCGCCTGCTGTATATGCAGGTGTTCCATCATGACTTTTATGTGCAGCAGGCGGCTTCGCTGCAAACGCGCGATACGTTCATCACGCCGAACCGCGGCAAAATCTATGATGCAAACATGCAGGTTTTGGCGGAATCGGCCGAGGTAGAGCGTATTGTTGTTTCGCCGAAGGGTGTGGTGGACGAGTCGAAGGTAAGCGACGGCAAGTCCGCGCAGACACAGCAGCAGACGCTGGCGCAGATTCTGGCCGACGAACTGAGCTTGGATTACGATACGGTGCTGAAGAAAATTCAGAAAACCGATTCGGAGTATGAAATCATTGCCCAAAAGGTAGATAAAGACGTTTCCAAGGAATTGTATGAGAAACTGAACCAGGCGGGTTGCACGGGCGTGTATTTCGAGCCGGATACCAAACGGTATTATCAGCAGGGCGCGTTTTTGTCCGCCGTGCTCGGCTATGTCGGCAGCGACAATAACGGCGCGTATGGCTTGGAATCCGAGTACAACGATGTGCTTTCTGGCACAGCAGGGCGTATCGTGCGTGTGCAGAATGCGCAGAATAAGGATATGACGCCCGATACCGAGCAGTACATTCCGGCGCAGGATGGCGATTCGCTGGTGCTGACCATTGACAGCGATATCCAGAATTTTCTGGAGAAGCATCTGGAAACCGCGTTGGCGGATAACCCGCAGGCACGTGACGGTGTATCCGGTATCGTGATGAATGTCAAGACCGGCGAGGTGCTGGCGATGGCATCGCTGCCGGACTATGACCCGAATAATTCCTATACGATCACAGATGAGCGTTATATCGAGGAGCTGAAAACCAACGTGCAGGCAGCCTTGGCGGAAGCTGGCGTTTCGGCGGAAATCAGCGATAAGTACTATCAGGAAGGCGGGCTTGCCAATCTGCCGGAGAGCGTGCAGAAAAATGATGAACTGGTCGACACATTAACCGAAATTCGCTCACAGCAGCTCTATAAAATGTGGTATAATCCGGTAGTGACGGATAACTACGAGCCGGGTTCCACCTTCAAGCTGATGAATGTTGCAACGGCTTATGAGTTGGGTTTGGCGCATGAAGAGGACACTTATTACTGCGGCGGCTCGATGATGGTCGGCGACTGGTCCAAGCCGATTCAATGCTCGAACACCGGCGGTCACGGCACGCAGACGTTGACCGAAGCACTGATGAATTCGTGCAACGTGGCGATGATGCAAATCGTCGCCAAGACAGGCAAGGATCGTTTTTATGAATTTTACAAGGCGTTCGGCCTGACCGAGCCAACCGGTATTGACCTGCCCAGCGAAAGCAAGGGCCAGTTCCACGACATCAATGTGACCAGCGAGTGGAATGAAGTATCGCTTGCGGTTGCGTCGTTCGGTCAGCGTTTCACCGTCACCCCGCTTCAGATGATCAACATGGTATGTGCGATTGTGGATGACGGTAAGCTCAAGCAGCCGTATGTGGTCAAGGAGATCCTTGGCTCGGACGGCTCGGTCAAATCCACAACCGAGACAACGATCGTGCGTCAGGTCATCTCGGAGGAAACTTCGGCTTACATGCGTGAAGCGATGGAAGCGGTCGTATCGGGCGGTACCGGTAAAAACGCTTATGTACCCGGTTACCGCGTCGGCGGCAAGACGGCAACCTCGGAAATTGAAAAGCTGCGCGACAGTGACGGAAAGGAAATTGATACTGAGAACCGTTATACTGCATCTTTCATCGGCGTGGCGCCGATGGACGATCCGCAGATTGCGGTGCTGGTTGCAATCAACGACCTGCCCGAGTCGGCTGCACACGGCGGCGGCGCGATTGCCGCGCCGGTGGTTGGTCGTATCATGGAAGATGTGCTGCCGTATGTTGGCGTAACACCGGTTTACACGGATGAAGAAAACGACCGCCGCGAGCTGACCGTGCCCAGTGTGATCGGTTCGACAGAAGAAGCGGCTGCAAGTGCACTGGAGCAGGCAGGCTTTGCATATCGCGTGGTGGGCGACGGCGACACGGTCACCGATCAGGTGCCGTCGGGCGGCGTTCGTATCCCGGCAAGCGGTAAGGTGATTCTGTATATGGGCGAGAGCAAACCGACCGAGCAGATCACGGTGCCCGATCTGACGGGCTTGACACCGGATCAATGTCGTAGTACATTGGAAGAATATGGCCTGTACTTGAAGCAGAAGGGCGTTGCCTCTTCGCAGGTCACGGGCAATACAACGGCAAGCAAACAAAGCCCGGCATCCGGTACAAAGGTGAATATCGGCGCGGTGGTAACGGTTGAATTCTCGGATACCACGAACGTCAACGACCGATAGGAGGAGAAACATGAAATTACAGGAACTGCTCCGCGGGGTTGCGGTGAAAAGCAGCACGGCAGCGGAGGATCTGGAGATCCGCGAGGTGCGGTATGATTCGCGTGCTGTGCAGGCGGGCGACCTGTTTGTCGCCATTCGTGGTTTTGCAACAGACGGACATCAATATATTGACAAAGCGCTTGAGCAGGGCGCGGTTGCGGTAGTGTGCGAGGAAGCGCCAGCCGGTGTGCCGGCGGTTGTGGTGGAAAATGCGCGTCAGGCGCTGGCTGAGATTGCGGCAAACCGCTTCGGTCATCCGGCCGACAGTATGGTGATGTTGGGCGTGACTGGCACCAACGGCAAGACCACGACCACCTATCTGGTCAAACACATGCTGGAGGATGCAGGACACAAGGTCGGTCTGATCGGCACCAATCAGAACCTGATTGGCGAGGAAGTAATCGAAACCGAGCGCACTACTCCGGAAAGCTACGAACTGCACGCGCTGTTCGCGCGGATGCGCGATGCGGGCTGCACCCATGTAATCATGGAGGTATCCTCGCATTCGCTCGTGCTTGACCGTGTGCATGGCATTCCCTTCGCGGTCGGCGCGTTTACCAATCTGACACAGGACCATCTGGATTTCCATAAGACGATGGAGCAATATCGCAAGGCAAAAGCAATGCTGTTTTCCATCAGCGATAAGGGTGTCATCAATCTGGATGACAACGCAGCACAGGCGATGCTGGCGGATGCAAAATGCCCGTGCCTGACCTTCTCGTGCGAGAAGGATGCAGCAGATCTGACGGCAAAAAACATCCACCTGTACGCGGACGGCGTGGAGTTCGTCGCCACAACAAAAGGCGAGCTGGCGCGCGTCAAGCTGCCAATCCCCGGACATTTTTCGGTCGAAAACGCATTGGCTGCGCTGGGTATTGTGCTGCAAATCGGTATGTCGCTGAGCGATGCGGCGCATTCGTTGGCGACGGCGACCGGTGTCAAGGGACGTGTGGAGGTTGTGCCGACCGATACGGATTATACCGTGCTGATCGACTACGCGCACACGCCGGACGGTGTGGAAAATGTGCTGCGCGCGGTACGCGGCTTTGCCAAAGGTCGTGTGATTGCTCTGTTCGGCTGCGGCGGTGACCGCGACCGTACCAAACGCCCCAAGATGGGCAAAATCGCAGCTGATCTGGCGGATTTTTGCGTGGTCACGAGCGATAATCCGCGCACCGAGGACCCGAAGGCGATCATTGATGATATTCTGGAAGGCATGAAGGATACGAAAACCCCGATGCAGGTCATCGTGGACCGGCCGGAGGCGATTCACTGGGCGCTGGCACATGCCAAAAAGGATGATGTAATCGTGCTGATGGGCAAGGGGCATGAGACCTATCAGGAGGTCAATCATGTCAAGCATCACATGGATGAACGCGAGATCGTTGCGGCTTATTTCAATAATAAAGGATGAGGCAAAGCGCGAATCGCGCGCAAATTCAAAAACAATGGGGGAACGGGTGCATGGAACAATTTACGCTGGCGCAGGCGGCGGAGTGGACCGGAGGGGGAACAACGGGCGAGGCGGTTTTAACGGCTGTTTCAACCGATTCCCGGCAGATTCCAGCCGATGCGCTGTTCCTGCCGATCAAGGGTGAGCGCTTTGATGCGCACGACTTTATTGACAAGGCGATTGGAAACGGAGCGGCCGCGGTGGTGTCCCACCGGCAAAACGAGGAATATCCGGTGCCGACGCTGTATGTGGAAAACACCTCGCAGGCGCTGCTCGATCTGGCGGGCGGTTATCGTCGCTTGTGCGGCGGTAAGGTAGTCGGCGTGACCGGCTCGGTCGGCAAGACCACCACCAAAGAACTGCTGTATGCGGTGCTGTCGCAAGGGCTGCGTGCGCAAAAGACCGAAGGCAACCTGAACAATGAGATCGGTCTGCCGCTGACTCTGTTCCGCATGACGCGGGATACCGAGGTGATGGTGGCCGAGATGGGGATGAACCACTTTGGCGAATTGTCGCGTATGACAGCGGCGGCGCAGCCGAATATCGCGGTCATCACCAATATCGGCACTTCCCATATTGAGTTTCTTGGTTCGCGCGAGGGTATCTGCAAGGCAAAACTCGAGATCTTGGAGGGCTTGCAGCCGGACGGCTGTGCCGTGCTGTGCGGCGACGAGCCGCTTTTGTGGGAAAAGCGGGAAAGTCTTGGTTGCCGGGTGGTCACCTATGGCATTGAAAATTCCGCATGCGATTTGACGGCATGCTTGCATAAAGACGGTACATTTGATATTATAAACAACAAACTGTCCGAGGTCGCTCTGCCTTGCGGCGAGAGCTTTACCGCAAAACTCGCCATTCCCGGCGTGCACAATGTGCTCAATGCGCTGGCGGCAGCGGCGGTCGGCTTGCTGCTGGGTGAAACGCCCGCACAGATTGCGCAGGGCCTTGCGGCTTACGAAGCCAGCGGCATGCGGCAGAATATTTACGAGCAGGACGGTTATCAGATTTATGCCGACTGTTATAACGCCAGCCCGGACGCGATGGAAGCGACGTTGGCAGTGCTCGGCACCATGGCGCCGGAAGGCCGCCGCTTCGCGGTGCTCGGTTCGATGCTGGAGCTGGGCGACTATGCAGAGGAAGGGCACCGCAGAGCGGGCCGTGCGGCGGCTAAACATGCGGATGCGCTGTATGCCTATGGGCCGGATGCGAAAGCGATGGTCGCAGGGGCAAAGGAAAATGGAATGGAACGGGCGTTTGCGTTTGACGATCAGACAGAACTGGTCGCAGCGCTGCGGCAGGACGCAGCCAAGGGCGACGCCTTGCTATTTAAGGGCAGCCGCGGCATGCAGATGGAGCGCGCGCTTGCGATGTTCTTAGGGGAGGACGTGGAAGAATGACACCAGCAAATCTTTATACGGCACTGGTGGCCTGCGCGGTTGCGTTTGTGTTGACCGCAGCGATCGGGCCTGCTGTGATCCGTTATCTGCGCAAGATGAAATTCGGTCAGAAGATCTTGGAGATCGGGCCGAAATGGCACATGAACAAACAGAACATCCCGACGATGGGCGGTTTTATGTTCATCATCGGCATTGCCGTTGCCGTGGCGGCGGGCAACAGCTTTGCAGGGCAGATTTGCATGTCCTCGCTGGCGGTGCTTGGCCTTGCCGTGGCATACGGCGCGGTCGGCATGGTAGATGACTACGCCAAGATCCGCAAAAAGGAAAACGCGGGCCTGACGCCCAAGCAGAAGCTGGTGCTTCAGATTCTTGTAGCGGGCGCCTTTATTCTGGTGCTCTTCCTCGGAGCGGACAGCGCGCCGGGGTTGTGGATTCCGTTTACCGATATCGTTTTTATCTGGCCGTGGCCACTGTACATTATTTTCGCGGCATTTGTTATTGTTGGTGCGGATAACGCGGTCAATCTGACCGACGGTATTGACGGTCTTGCAGCCGGTGTAACGCTGCCGGTAGCGCTGTTTTTTGTCTTTGTGGGCATTGCGCGCGACGACGCGGGCGTTGTGATTTTCGCAGCGGCTTTGGCGGGCGGCCTCGCGGCATTTCTGATTTATAATTTCAATCCTGCGAAAGTGTTTATGGGCGACACTGGTTCGCTGTTCCTCGGCGGCGCGGTGGCAGGTCTGGCATTCGCATGCGACATGCCGCTTATTCTGCTGATCGTCGGCCTGATTTATATTATTGAAACCCTGTCGGTTATCCTTCAGGTAACTTACTTCAAGGCTACTCATGGCAAGCGCCTGTTTAAAATGTGCTCTGCCTGCTGGCTTATTTTGTGGCACTGGCTCCGGTGCTGCCCTAATCTTTAACCCTTCGGAGGTGTCCTCATGGCTTCAACAACCAGACAGGCGCGTTCGCCGCGCCGACCGGATCCACGACGGCGGGTCACTACGTCCCGTCCAGCGCTTCGGCCGGATCGTGCGCCCGTACCGCGCGATGCAGCTATGATGCGAACGCATGCAAAACCTCCTGCACGGACACATGTACGGGCGCGGGTACGCGCGCATGTGTGGGATGTGGGTGTGTTTGGTTCGGTGCTGCTGCTGCTGGTGATCGGCCTGATCGCACTGTTTTCCGCAAGCTATTCCAATGCGTTGTTTTATCAAGGCAGCGCAACCTATTTTATCTCCCGTCAGGGTGTCAACGCGGCGGCAGGCGTCGTCGCAATGATTGTGATTTCCAAAATCAGCTACAAGTTGTATGCGAGATTCTACAAGGAATTGATGATCGTCTCGCTTATCTTGCTGGTTTTGGTCATTACGCCGCTCGGCACGGCATCCAAAGGTGCGCAGCGCTGGCTGTTCGGCTTTCAGCCGTCCGAGCTGGCCAAAATTACGGTTATTATTTGCTTTTCCTATTGGATTGCGCACGATACGCAGGGAATTCGGACTTTTAAGGGCCTGATTAAGCCGTATGGCTTTCTTTTGGTGGCTTATATCGTGCTGCTGTTCTTCGAGCCTCATACCTCGGCGATGATGATTATTTGCGGTCTGGGTGTTGTGATTCTGGTTGCAGGCGGCATGCGCCTGTGGTATTTTGGGCCGATTCTTGTTGCCGCTGCAGGCATATTGACCGGATTCTATTTTGCATTTGAGCATGTGCGGGAGCGCTTCTCCGTTTGGCTGGATCCGTTTTCCAACATGCAGGGCGAGGGCTGGCAGGGTGCGATGAGCCAGATTGCAATTGGCTCGGGCGGTCTGCTGGGCCGCGGTCTGGGCAAGGGAATGCAAAAGCACCTGTATTTGCCTGAACCGCAGAACGATTTTATCTTTTCTTCTTGGTGTGAGGAAATGGGATTTGTGGGCGCAATGTTGGTGCTGCTGCTGTTTGCCTACCTGATCTTCCGCGGCTTTCGTATTGCGCGGATGGCGCCGGATAAGTTCAGTTGTTTGGTGGCAACCGGTATTACGGCAAAGCTGGCGATTCAGACGCTTATGAATCTGTTCGTTATCACGGGCATCATCCCGGTTACCGGCGCGAGTCTACCATTTTTCAGCTATGGCGGTACGGCGCTGCTGATGCAAATGGGAGAAATGGGCATACTGCTGAATATTTCACGCTATGCGCGTGTGGATGCCCGCACAGAAGAATAAGGAGAAACAGTCCTATATAATAAGGTAAAGGGCTTTCGGAGAAGGGGGAACTGACTTGAGACTGTATATCACCGGCGGCGGTACGGGTGGTCATGTGACGCCCGGGCTGGCGATTGCACGTTATTTTGAGCACAAACACCCGGATACAGTGGTGCGTTTTGCGGGTTCGGCACGCGGAATTGAAAACAAACTGGTGCCGCGCGAAGGCTATCCGCTGGATGCGATTGAAATTATCGGTATGTCGCGTTCGCTCAGCCCGAAGGGCTTGGCGCATAACGTGAAGGCGGCGAAGCTGGCGGTGTCGGCCGTTGGCAAGGCGAAAAAACTGCTGCGTCAGGCGCGGCCGGACTGCGTCATTGGCTGCGGCGGGTATGCGTCGTTTGCCGTGGTGCGGGCCGCGCAGCAAATGGGGATTCCGACTGTGCTGCTGGAGGTCAACGCGTTGCCCGGCAAGGTGACGAAGATGCTCTCCAAAAAGGCGGACCGTGTACTGGTTTGCTTTGAGCAGGCCAAGGAGATCCTTGGCGGCGGAGATAAGATTGTGCTGACCGGCGCGCCTGTGCGTGGAGAAATCCTTGCGGCCGACCGTGAAAAAGCGCGTGCTCGCTTTGGACTGACCGAGCAGGATCAGTTGGTGGTTTCCTTCTGGGGCTCGATGGGTGCAAAGTATATGAATGAGCACATGGCGGGCACGATTGCGCTGGAGTGCAAGAATAACGTGTCGTATCATCATGTGCACGCCACGGGCGCAGCAGCACGCGAGTGGCTGCCGCGCATGGCGAAAGAGCAGGGCGCGGATTTGACCCAGCATCCCAATATCCAAGTGACGGAATATATTTATGATATGGCTGACCGGCTGGCGGCCGCTGATCTGGTCGTCTGCCGCGCAGGTGCGGCGACGATGGGCGAGTTGTGCATGTTGGGACGGCCTGCGCTTCTGGTGCCGTCGCCTTTTGTGGCGGAAAACCATCAGGAGAAAAACGCCCGCGCTCTGGAAAAGGCGGGCGGCTGTCGTGTGCTGTTGGAAAAGGATGCATCACCGCAAAAGCTGTATGATGAGATACAGCTGATGTTGGCAGACCGCGACCGGCAGCGGCAGAAGGGACAGGATGCAACCACGCTGGCGGCACATGACGCGAGCGAAAAGATTTATCGTGAAATCCTGTGGGCGATTGAGCATCACGGGAAATAAAGAAACGAAGGAGCGCCAAGATGAGACGCAGAAGGCGAAGACAAAAAACGCCCGAGCAGGTGCGCCGGCGGGTCAGCCGGCGGCAACGCTTTTTCCATACGATTGGGCGCATATTGTTTCTCGGAATTTTGCTGGCGGCGGCGACATTGGCGCTGACGGTTTTTTTTAAGGTAGACACCATAACGGTGGAAGGTGCGCAGAAATATCGCGCGGAAGAAATCGTTGCAGGCATGGATGTCAAACAGGGGGACAACCTCTATTTATGGAATAAAGTAAAAGTCTGCGACGCGATGCTGGAAAAGTTCCCGTATCTCCAAAGCGTGCAGATTCGTCGGCATTTGCCCAATGCACTGGTGGTCACCGTGACGGAATGCTCGGCATCCGTAGCAATTGCATCGAACGGCGGATATCTCCTGCTCAGCAAGGAAGGGAAGGCGCTGGAACAGAGCGCGAGCAGCAACGGTCTGCCTGTGGTCACGGGTATGACATTAACGGACGTTCCGCTCGGGAAAGTCCTGTCGAGCGATTCGAGCGAAGCAGCTGATGATCTGTTGACCATCTTGCAGACGCTGGATGCAGCCGATATGCTCAAAGATCTTGCGTTTATCAATCTGTCCGATTTGCATGATATTCATATCGGATATTTAAAGCGGTTTGATATTCGTGTGGATTCGGTGGATAATTTGGCATACTATCTGCGTTTTGCGCAAACGGTCATTGAGGATCGGCTGTCGCCGTCCGATATCGGACAGCTGTACTGGGATTCGCAGAACCGCTTGCATTATGTGCCGGATACAGCGGAAAATATCGAAAAAGCCGGCTTAGGGCTGGCTTCCTCTCCTGTCGTGACGGATACAACGACGAAAGATTCTGCGGAGCAAACGGATGCGGTCGATCCATCGTCGTCCGATTCGTCCGGGGAAAGCGTGGAGGAGACGCAGGATGCGGACGACCTTTCCGGGGAAGACGCGAGTACGGCAGACGAAGAGAATGCCGATGAGGATGCGTGAGGGAAAAGGAGGAAAAAGGGACAAAAGAAGGCCGGAATAGCTTTTGCAGCATGGATTTGCAAGGGCATTTGGCATAAATTTGGTGGAAAGATACAGAAAACTTTCAGTTTTTTTTGAGTAATTCACTAATTTCTGTTGCAAAATGGAACAATTAGAGGTAAAATTAAAACAATAGGGACAGCTCGCTTGCGATAGACAGCGGCGTCCGAACAAGAGAACGTATAAGATAATCTGAACGATTCTTTATCATAAAACGGAGGATGGCAATAATGGGTTTCGAGTTTGAACAGGGCTTGGATAATGTAGTGAACATTAAAGTAATCGGCGTAGGCGGTGGCGGCGGCAACGCGGTCAACCGCATGGTCGAAAGTGGTGTGCAGGGTGTTGAGTTTGTTTCGATCAACACGGATATGCAGGCGCTGAACTATTCTCAGGCCGGCACCAAGATCCAGATTGGCGAAAAGCTGACAAAGGGTCAAGGCGCAGGCGCAAACCCGGAGATCGGCCGCAAGGCGGCGGAGGAAAGCAAGGATCAGATCGCTGCGGCGCTTGCCAATACACATATGGTCTTTATCACTGCCGGCATGGGCGGCGGCACCGGTACCGGCGCGGCGCCGGTGGTGGCGCAGATTGCTCGTGAAATGGGCATCCTGACGGTTGGCGTTGTGACTCGTCCGTTTGCATTTGAGGGCAAGAAGCGTTTGGAACAGGCGCTCGGCGGTATCGATGAACTCAACAAGAATGTTGACTCGTTGGTTATCATCCCGAACGAGCGTCTTAAGTACGTATCCGAGCAGAAGATCACCTTTAAGAATGCATTTGAGATCGCGGACGGTGTACTCCGTCAGGCGGTTGCGAATATCTCTGAGCTGATTACTGTTCCGGGCTTTATCAATCTGGACTTCGCGGATGTTACATCGGTTATGAAGGATGCAGGTTATGCACATATCGGTACCGGCCGCGCTGCTGGGAAAGATAAGGCTGCGGAAGCAGCACGCATGGCGATTTCCAGCCCGCTGCTGGAAACCTCGATCGATATGGCGCACGGCGTTATCGTTTCCGTTATCGGTTCGGATGACATCGGTCTGGACGAAGTGGAAACCGCGGCTACCATGGTGCAGCAGGCGGCACATCCGGATGCGCATATCATCTTCGGTGCGTTCATCGACGACACGATGGATGACGAGATTCGCGTCGTAGTTATTGCAACCGGCTTTGACAATATTCCGAATTCCGCAAAAATGAATATGGATGGCAAGCAGCCCGAACAGGCTTCCGGCTCCGGTTTGTTTACCGAGGCATCCACTGCGGCAGCAGAGGAGAAGCCCGCTTCGACGCAGTCCAAATCCAGCGATTTGGGTTCGGATGATGCAGCATTCGATGTTCTGATGCGCATTTTCGATAAGGATCACCGCTGAGTGCAGCAAAATAATAGTGTTAAAAACAGCCCTGTTTAGGGCTGTTTTGGTGTGAAGAAACATTGTAAAATTCTTGCAAAAAAGGAGTGTGATCACCGTGAGTGCAGACCCTCGAAGTAAAAGAAATAAACAAACTCGCGGTGGCACAGCTATGTGAAGCCGCGGAAAGGCGGTAAGATATGGTAGAATTTTACAAGACTGTTGACGGAAGAATTACGGAAATCAGCGGCTTTGCTGAGGGTTGCTGGGTGAATATGGTGCATCCCAGCTCGGATGAGCTGGAGGAAATTGCACGTGCGGCGCATGTGGAAGAGGAATTCATCCGCGCAGCGCTCGACCCGGAGGAAAGTTCGCGTGTCGAGACCGAGGACGATCAGCTTCTGATGATCGTTGACATCCCGATGGTAGAAAAAAGCTCGGTTGAGGATGGCGGCCAAATGTTCAGCACTCTGCCAATGGGCATCGTGGTGGCGCAGAATGCGGTCATTACGGTCTGCTTGGAGGACAGCATCATCCTGCGGTCGATCGCGGAGGGCGCGGTCAAGGGCGTACACACGGCGCTGCGCACGCGGTTTGTGTTTCAGATTTTGCTGCGCGTGGCAGGACGCTTCCTCAAAAACCTGCGCATGATCGAGCGCGACTTTACCCGCATCGAAAAGCGCTTGTATGATTCGCTCAAGAATGAAGAGCTGATTCAGTTGCTCGGACTTTCCAAATCACTGGTTTACTTCTCTGCATCGCTCAAGGGTAACGAAGTGACGATGGAAAAGGTGCTGCGCGGGCGCGTGCTCAAGCTGTACGAGGACGATCGTGACATTCTGGAGGATGCGCTGATCGAGATTCGGCAGGCCATCGAGATGGCCGGCATTTATTCGAGCATTTTGTCCGGCACGATGGATGCCTATGCTTCGGTCGTGTCGAATAACCTCAATATCATCATGAAGGTGCTCACGGTTTTGACCATCATCATGACGATTCCCAATATCATTTTCGGTTTTTACGGCATGAATATCGAGGGTGGCGGCTTGCCGGGCGATTTTGTCTGGTGGATTCCGCTGCTGATTTCGGTTGCCGCGTGCTTTTTTGCATGGTTCATGCTCAAAAAGAAAAATCTGGACTGAGTTTCAGCGCCGCGTTTGCGGCGCTTGCTATTTACCGGGGAAATAGAAACAGGGAGCGCAGCTGCGCACCCTGTTCTTTTTGTTAGTTCTCCCACACAAGGGGAATGGTTTGGCCAAAAATGGTGATGGATTCCATCTCTTCCAGCGGGATGATTTTCGGGAGCAGACCAATATTGGACTGGCCGATCTGCCATAGGTCGTAGGTTGTGCCGTCCTTTAGTGTCAGGATGGGGGAACTGCCTTCAGTATAATGTTGGTTGTCGTATTCGTCCGGCACGCCGTCCAAGTACAGGTTCAGATCATCGTCAAAGGTCATTTCTTTGTCGTAGTGCCATTCCAAATGATAAAAGGCAGGCGTAAACGCGATGCTGTCGATCGTGACGTTTAGATTGCCGTAGGGGATGACTTGACCGGCCTGTGCATATACAGCGGTATCCGTGCTTTCGAGCGGTACTTCGAGCACCCAATCGCCTCTGACAAGCGTCTGATCCGGCCCTGCGTAGTTGCCTTCCTGCATGTAGCTAATGATATCGGAGAAGGTGAAGCGCGCTGTCTTGCCCTGCCATTGGTCGATATCGCTCATGTCCATTTCGATCTGGAAGAAAAACTGCGTCATGTCGGTATCGTAGCACGGTCCCCAGCTGCCGGTGATGATCTGTCCGTCAAGGCGGGGTTCGACCTGCTCAAAGGTGAGAAAGTCGGTCTGTGGTTGCTCCTGCAAATCGACAAACGGTGTGCCATTCTCCTTGGCAACCGAGAAGATGGCGTATACAGTCTGTTCATCAGCGTAGATACCATCAAGTGTGACGGTAACGCCGTGATTGGTATCGCTGGCACCGCTGGCGACAAAGCCGGTGTCTGTTTCAACGTCGCCGCCGGACATCTGGAAAAATTCTGCAAGATGTGTGCGGCCCGCTTCCGGGTCGGCGAAAAATCCGACGACTGCGCCTGCTGCTGCGGTAAAGGTAAGCACACAGGCAGCTACGGCTGCAATACAAATTACCTTGCGCGGATGCCGCCGCTTTTTCGGCTTTTGGGCGGTTTGTGCCGCTTGCTTTAGTCGTTGAATCAACATATCCTGTTCCTCCTCGGTAAAGCGCAGCGCATCGAGCGCATCCTTATACTGTCTCATATTCGCTGCCCTCCAGTTCTTGTTTAAGTTTGGCACGGGCGCGGGCGAGACGCTGCCGGATGGCGGCGGGCTTCGCCCTGACCATTGCTGCAATTTCTTCGGCGTTGTAGCCTTCATAATAATACAGATAGATTACCTCGCGGTATTTGACCGGCAGACGCTGTACCGCGGTCAGCACGCCGGAATCTTCTGCGGGGAGAAAGGGAATCTCACGCTCGATCAATTCGTCCAATGGGACAGAGCGGCGGCGCCAGCCGCTCTTGAGAATGTCTTTGCACTCATTGATCGCCATGCGGAGAATGAAAGCGCGTGTTTCGCCCTCATTGTCAAATTTTCGATCGAGCTGCAGCAGTTTCAGGAAAATATTCTGGCACACATCCTGCGCGTCCGCCCGGCCGAGCGAATACGTAAAGCATACACGCAGGATCATGCCGGAGTATAAGCGAACAAAGACTGCTGCATCCGCTGCGTCTTGCCAGACCGGCATCTGGATCATCCCCTTTCACTATGATAACGATTGGGCGCTTTGTTGTGTGACAAATGGACAGATAATTTTTCATCTTCACAATTTCTTTCGGAATCCGATAGCGGTATATGCTATACTGCAATTGGCATAACGATAAAATGTGACAAAAAACAGTGATGAAAATTGCAGAAAAAATCGCTGATTTTTTGTGCGAACAGAGAAAAATGAGGGGAAACATATGAAAAAGCACAAAAAGTAGTTGCATTAAACTTGAATAGTGCTATGATATTACAAGGAAAAAATGGGATGAAAAATATCGGACAAACATGAAGGAGCGAAGGATTTTTATGCTTCGGTTTTTAGAAAGTCTGCAATTCGTTTTATTTATATTTTTCACAGCAGCTTATGCATATCAGATCGTGTATCTGGTGATTGGTCTGTTTGGAAAAGGCCGCGGAGGAAAGCAGGACGCAAAACTGCACCGGTATGCGGCGATCATCGCAGCGCGTAATGAAGCGGGCGTGATTGGGGATCTGATAGGAACCCTAAAAAAACAGGACTATCCAGAGGAACTGCTGGATGTCTTTGTCATTGCGGACAACTGCACGGACAACACGGCGGAAGTTTCCCGTCAGGCGGGAGCTATCGTGTATGAGCGGTTCAATAAGGTGCAGGTCGGCAAGGGATATGCGCTCGATTATCTGTTCCACCATATCTTTGACGACTACGGCGAAGCAACATATGACGGCTTTTTTGTATTCGACGCAGATAATCTGGTAGACCCGCAATTTGTACGCGAGATGAATAAAATGTTTGATACCGGTGAGTATGCCGCGCTGACCAGCTACCGCAATTCCAAAAACTTTTGTGACAACTGGATCTCGGCGGGCTATGCGCTTTGGTTCCTGCGTGAGGCGCGTTTTCTCAATCGTCCGCGTACACAGCTTGGCGTGAACTGTGCTGTTTCCGGTACGGGCTTTCTTGTTGCGGCAGACACGATCCGTGAAGAGGGCGGCTGGCCCTACCATCTGCTGACGGAGGATATTGAGTTCTCCATCGCCTGTGCGACACACGGCCGAAAGATTGGTTATTGCGGTACGGCTGTTATTTATGATGAACAGCCGATCCAGTTCCGTCAATCATGGGACCAGCGTTTGCGCTGGAGCAAGGGCTTTTATCAGGTGGACGCGAAATATACCGCTCCGCTGCTGCGCGGCTGTCTGCGCGGTGGTAGAAAGGGTATGTCCTGCTACGACATGCTTATGACGGTAGCGCCGTGCAATCTGGTGACAATTGGCGTGCTGGGACTGGCTCTGTTTGCCTGCCTGAGCAGTCTGTCACAGCCGGCATTCATTACTTATCGCGTACTGCGTATGCTGGGCCGGATTATTCTGACCACGGTTAAGGGCATTTCGTTTAGCTTGTTTATGTTTGGCGCTTTTACGATGGCAACCGAATGGAAGCAGATCAAGGGAAGCGTTTGGAAAAAGATTTTTTATGTGTTCACGTTCCCGCTGTTTATGTTGACGTACATTCCGATTTCGTTGGCCGCGTTGATTGGAAAGGTAGAGTGGAAACCGATCCACCACGGACTGGCAGCGAAGGCGCAGAACGAAAACGAGCGCGCTTGATACATCAGATGCCAATAAAAAACTGCTGCAACTTCATGTTGCAGCAGTTTTTTTGCTATTCAACATAATGCGGTCTGCCACTGGCATATAATTCCCGGCGGATGGCGGCAAACATGCGTTCCGCCATATCCAGATACCGCCGGATTTCCATTTCGTCAATCTCAAATGGAAGGTCGGTCGGATATCTCGTTTCAATATACAGATCATTGAGCGCAGCACTTTCGTCCAGATATTCCGAAAAAGCATCGGCATCCTGCTGGATGGCTTGCCGGCAGAGATAGGTCAGGTTGTGACCATCATAATGCCGGCCAGTGCGGAATAACAAATATCCCTTGAGTGCCTTTTCTATCGCTTGCTGGCAGTGGAAAGCGATGTTGTAATGGTCGCCACCGTAAGTCAGTAGCAGGCGCGCGCATTGCAGGTCGCATAGCGCTTTGTCCAGCCATTTGTAATAGAAATGGCTGTCGGATGCGCCTTTACGTCTTCTGCTCATAAATCACCTGCCCTTTCCGGGCGATCCATGCAGCATAAGAGGTCTCATCCTCCAGCAAATCATCCCATTCCTCGGCGGTGTATACACTTAAATTCACCGGAATATCGGCGGAAAGCGCCAGATGCAGTTTGGTACGCAGATGACGGCAATCCGTGCCGTCCGGTACAATCACACACAAGCTGAGCGCTTTGAGTTTACCGGTGGCCATGGTGCGCTTCTCCGCAAAGAGAATGATGCGGTGCGGCTCACACACGCGGAGAATATCCTTTGTCGCTTGTTCAACCAGCCCAGTCATATCGTTAAGCCTCCTGCATGTCAAATGGCGACAGAGTGGCAAGCGCTTCAAAATGCGCTTTGCCATTGGCCTCGCCGCGTACATATCGCGCACCGTCTACCGTGCCGCAGAGCAGCGCGAGCTGTTCACCGAAGGCGGTTTCCGCAGTGTAGTTGACCTGCAAAGACGAGACAAAGCCAGGCTGTCGCTGCAAATCGAGCGCGTCCGAAATCAGCTCCACGATGCGCACGTTGTTGACATGGTTGTTGACATCCAGATCGGAATACTGCACGGTATGTATGTGGTGCTGTCGGACAGTATCACAGGACAGCTTGGGCAACGGCTCAAACAGCTCGCCACGCGCGGTATGCAGATAGCTGTCTGCGGCGGGGAAGGCGCTGGGGCGCAGAATGCGATGCGATACGGGATCAAGCGTGACCCACATGGATTGTGCATCCCCGATCTGCTGTTCATCCGCAAAGAACGCAAAGCAGCGATACCAGCTTGCGCCGCGGATGCCGGGACACCAGGTTTCGCAGCGGATACGCTCATACGGGCGCAGAGGGCGCGTCAGACGCGCTTTCATGCGTGAGAGGACCCAGAGGATATTCAGCTCGTCCTGCGCGAGGTGCAGCGATTCTGCGTGCACTGTGGCGGCGTCCTGCATAACCAGCCAGAGAAAGGACGGTTTTGCAATGCCGCGGTTATCGATATGACCGTAGTTGACTTCATATTCACGGGAAAGAAGATCTGTCAAAGGAAAACGCCTCCTTTTGATCAATGAAACAGGCTGGCAATGAATCGGGAAACAAGTTTAAGCAGAGAGGACTGCTGCACGGAAGTATCTGGCGTGGTATCCGGTGTGCTTTCATCCGATGTGTAGTGCTGGGACAGCATTGCCGCGCAGCCGTCTACATTTTGCAGGGAGGAATAGCTGAAGAATACCTCGCCTTGAATATCAATGCTGTCATCCAACAGGGTGAGCTGACGCTGCAGCTCATCCGTGCCATACCAGACATCACCCGGCTGCGCTTCCGCCGCACGGTAGGCACCGATGCCGATGTACAGGGCAACGTCGCTGGTGGATACCACCTGCTGCCACCAATTTACCAGCACCTCAAAATCGGCGATTTCATAGCCGATCGACCAATAAAGCTGCGGACAGATGTAATCCACTGTTCCCTTTTTGATCCATTCGACCGAATCGCAGTAGATCTCCCGATAGGAGGAGCGGCCGTTGGTTTCGCTGCCCTTGGGATTGTCGGCTTTGTTATCCCAAATACCGGCGGGGCTGACGCCGAACGATAAAGCAGGGTTGATTTCGTGCAGTGTTTCGTCAAGTGCAGCGATTAAAGTGTTGACATTGTTGCGCCGCCAATCCCCGATGTCGCTGAAATCCTCTCCGTAGCGCGCAAAGGTGGCGGAGTCATTAAAATCCGTGCCCGGATAGAAGTAGTCGTCCAGATGGATACCGTCCACATCATAGTTTTCCACGATTTCGGACGCGCCATCCACAACCAGCTGCTGTACAGCCGGCAAGCCGGGATTGAAATAATAGTTATCCTCGTATTCTACAACCCATTCCGGATGCTGCTTGGCGGGACTGCTCTCAGGCAGCGCATCCCATTCGCTTTGGCCGTCCTTGGTGATGCGATAGGGATTAATCCCGGCGTGCAGCTGCAAGCCACGGCTGTGTGCGCCCTCGACCCAGTAGGCCAGAACGTCAAAATCGCCGTCCGGCGCCTGTCCGACGGTACCGCTGACATAGCGGCTCCACGGGAAAATTGCCGACGGATAGAGCGCGTCTGCGGAAGGACGAACCTGTAGGAAAACCGTATTCAGTCCCATTGATGCAATATTGTCGAGCATGGTGTCCGCTTCGCTTTTGAGTTCGTCTGCGGACAGTCCCTGCGCGGAGGGATAATCGATATTGTATATGGTCGAAACCCAAACGCCGTGCATGCCGTCCTGCGCGGTCTGAACGGCACCGGCGCTGGAGAAAATCAGAGTGAGCACCAGAACAATGGAAAAAATGCGTTGCTTGAGCATGGAAAGACTCCTTTGACAGTTAGCGTAAATATATAATTATTTTACCATTGCGGGCAGGAGAAAGCAAGAATGATTGACATGGACACGGATTCATCGTATGATGGAACACGGACAGAAAAAGGATGTGAATGGCCATGCAAAAGAAGGTTCTGGCGCTGCATGATTTATCGGGCTACGGTAGATCGTCGCTGGTGCCGATCATTGCGGTGATTTCCGCGGGAGGGCATCAGTGTGTGCCGCTGCCGACGGCGGTGTTTTCCACACATACTGCGATTCCTGGCTGGGTAACCACCGATCTAACCGGTGCAATGCAGGGCACGATAGACCAATATGATGCGCTGGAACTGCGCTTTGAAGCGATCTATGCCGGGTTTTTGGGTTCGGCGGATCAGATCGACTGTGTCAGTGAAGCGGTAAAACGATTGAAAAAAACGGACGGCGTGACTTTGATTGATCCGGTAATGGGGGATAACGGCAAGGTGTATGATACCTATACGCCGGAAATGTGTACACGTATGCGCGAGCTGTGTGCAATTGCGGATATCATTACGCCAAACACAACGGAAGCCGCGATTTTGTTGGATCGAGATCCGTGCAGCAAGCCGTGCAGCGCAGATGAAGCGTGGGAGTGGCTGCGGGCGCTGCGTGCACGCTATGGCGCGCAGGTCGTGCTGACCGGACTGGATTTCGAGAAAGGGAAGGTGGGATCGGGCTGCTTGTCGGAGCAGAACGGCGCGCTCAGTCTGCATCGGCGCATCGACCGGTATTATCCCGGCACGGGCGATCTGTTTGCCTCGGCCATGCTGGCAGCGCTGCTGAACGGCGAGTCGTTGGAGGAGGCTTGTGAACTGGCGGGAGAATATGTCAAGGATTGCATTGCTTATACCTTGGAGCAGAAGACTGACCCGATGCATGGCGTACAGTTTGAAAAGCTGTTGCCGCGACTGATTGACGGAACCTATCAACGGGAACGGCGCGATTGGCCACTGCGGCAGGAATAAAGAGAAAGCACCGCTGTTCGGCGGTGCTTCTTTTTGTCCTTTCGGCATTGCGTCAATTTTCAAATCAAAAAGCCTGTCCAAATGGACAGGCTTTTATTCCTGGAGCGGCTGACGAGGCTCGAACTCGCTACCTCCACCTTGGCAAGGTGGCGCTC
>ERZ1090868.240-NODE-240-length-30623-cov-10.869700_pt1 | contig 30623 bp, 63 predicted proteins | sample MGYA00478475_ERZ1090868 | MGnify/ENA primary metagenome ERZ1090868 (study PRJEB33644, sample SAMEA5815747) | chicken gut metagenome | biome: Chicken; feature: Gastrointestinal Tract; material: Caecum | place: Ireland | collected 2019-01-01 | study: A study of the...
GGGAGGGGGTGGTATTTTTGAGACCCCCGCCCGTGTCTAAAAACTTTTATGAAGCTTCTGGAACTTCTTTTGTTACTTTCATGTAAATGTTTTGAAAATCGAGACGAACAATTTCATCAATTGCTCTTTCAATTTCTTCATTATTTTCTTCGTCAGACAATTCGTCAGAAGTTCTTGCGATTCTTCCCAAATAAGCTGATGAATTGTAACCTTTTTCACAATCGTAAAGGAACCAAGAATCGAACTCATCGAATGGATCATAAGGATTATCGAAGGTTGTTAATGCGCATTGTCTTGCCATATAATCTTGTTCACTTCCTTTCATTTCAAATACTTGGAAACTGTGGATGAAGATATGCCTAATTCACTAGCAATCTGGGCTTGTGTATAACCATACTCCGCCAGTCGTTTGATACGGCTCTGCTTTGCAGGACTGAGGGTTGATACAGAACGCGGCGTTGCTCTTTGTCTTATCGCATCAATGTCAGTATTGTTCAGTATCTGACTCAATACATTTTCACTGATTGCACCAGCCTGAATCGCTTCCCATTCCTTGTCCGTAATCTCTACCGGATGTCGTGCTGCACCGACAGATGCACGGGCCGCTGTTAATGCACGCTGGGACTCTTTACGTATCTCAGCCTTCGTCATATCTGGGTTGTCTTTCTTCTTAGCTTCTACTACGGAATTAGCGATAGCTTGCGCCTTTCTTTCACGAGGAGCGTTCTTTAAAGCTACGTTTAGTTTGCTTTGAAGAGTCTTTACTTCTTCCGAATAGGTGGCCTTTGCAGAGGCACTATATGCAATCTTACCGGTGTTGACCATAGACCTACGGGCTTGATTCGCCATGGCCTTCATACTATTCGCATAGTCGGCATATAATTCTTCTTGAGGTGTTCCAGATGACAAAGTACGAGCATCTTTTGTTTCTGCCATTTTTGTAGAACGTTGCGTTCTTTGTTTTACTTCACCTTTTGCATTGACGTAGGTATCATTGGACGTCTTCCAAATAAGTTCTCCCGTCTCTCGATCTATTGTAGGGCTTCCTTTTCGCTTCGGTATAGACGTCTCTGATTTGGCACGGGATATAAGAGTAGAAGCACCCCCATATTTACCGGAGCCGTCGTCATGCTTCTGGTATTTCTTTTTTAATGCAGCAATACCGTTTTCTTCTTCACTTGTTTTGTAATCAAGCTTGTGTTTTTCAGCGTCGATGACAACCATACTATGCCGAACAGCACGGGCTAATTCTGGTTCTGTGGCCCCCTTAAGAGTCATATCTGTTATCAGATTTGAGATTTTACCCATCTCTGTTTGAGTATTAGTCATGAGTTTAATTTTTTGACCCTTCGAATTGTAGTAAGATCCATCTTTCTCAACAGTCCCATATTCTAGTTTTGGATCGAATCCTTCAAGCCCTTTCAACGGATGGGTCGATGTAATACGCACTTTACTACTTGACGAATTACATGGGATTACCATGACAGTATCTCCGTCAAAATCTGCTCCGGACAGACGGTCTGCAACCTTTTTGTTAATGCCGACGGCATCTGCCGGTGAAGTTCCCATTACTTTCTTGCCTTCCGAGATTTTATTGTTCACTTTAAGAATCGGGATTTCGAAGGTTCCGCCATGTGGATAGCGAATTAAAGCAACTGTTTCTCCATCATTATAATTCGGAGCATAAATCTCAGTGTCTTTGATAGAAGTAAGTGGAAGAATTACCTGATACTTCTGACGCGGCAAGGCCGCTGCCTGTAAATGTACAGCAGATGAATCACAATCATCGGCGAAAGACTGTAACAGACGTTTCTTGACAGTTGGATTTGTCAATTCCATAATGTCGTCGTATTCAGCCTTCTTATCCGCCTTTGCAATGTCTAACTGCTGTTTGATCAATTTAAGATTCTGTTTTGACAAGAACTGCGAGGGAAGTCGATCTGCCCAGTCGCCCCAGTCGCCTTCTTCTCTTGTCTTATTGATTAACGACAGCTGCTTCTTTCCTTTTTTGTCGTAATAATATGATTGTCCACCTCGATAACCGTCTGTTCCGTTATCCGGATCATTAATTCCCTCTTTGATCAATGCGCCGAACGGATTATCTGGATCATCTTTTGTCTTTTTCAGAACGTCTCGCATTGGCGTTCCTTTTTTCTTATTCGTATTAAAACGAATATCGACACCATCCGGAAGATCATCCGCGTAGACAGCCATACCTTTCAGATATCGGTCGCCATCTACAAGAATTCGGACCTGAGCATAATGCGAATTACCAAGAGACAGATCGTCAACACCTCTTCGAAGTTCGATAACTCCGTCTTTCTGTTCGCCACCGTCTTCAGCATAATTGATCGTCAGGCGTTTTGAACTCATGGATTTTGGATAAACCCATTTTGGATCAAACGTCGTACCGTCATCATGAGAAGTATAATCTTTCAGGGAGTTGATTCTGTCTGATTCATAAATCTCTTTATGTTCTGTACCCGGTGGACATATTACTTTTAAGGTCGTCATTTTTCCGGGATTGGTTGCCTGTGGAATTCGACCTCCATACGTCGGATAGCCTTCCATTTCCAAAATGTAAAGTGCTTCGTTCAATTTTTCTTTGGAAATACCGAGTTCTCTTTCTACACCGGCTCCAACGTCAATCATACCTTTTTCATCGATCGCTTTTTTGATGATCTCAGCAGTAGCGCGGGCTTGATTCATTCTTGCCTCAGAATTCTCATTAAGCAACGATCGAACCGACGAGTCATTGCTGTAACCCATTTCTTTGGCGATCTCGTTTAATGATAGACCATCCTCTCGTAACGATCGTGCTCGTGCTACAAGATCTGCTCGACGTTCTTCTCGTGCAAGAGATACTTGTGTTCTCAATTTTGTCGTTTGTGTTCGATCTGTTTTCTTATCCACGAAACCCATCGCTCTGGCAATTTCTGTTTCACTCAAGCCTTGCTTTTTAAGCTCGTTGTAACGACTAAGAAAATCGCCACTGTGTTGATATGGATTATCTCCCGAACCCCACGGATAACGTCCAGATCGTCGAGGCATTCCATAATGCAGTAAAACCGCTTCTTTCATAAACTCAATTCTCCTGTTCTTTAATTTTATTGATAACCTTATCAAAGGTTATAATCTTATCCATGATCAGGTTGATCTTCGACGGATCTGGATTCAAAACAGCAATATTGTTATTCTGATAAATCCGCAATTCCATATCAATTTTGCTTGGGTCCTTTACGTATTCCAAACAAAAAAGAGCAGCATAAACTTCAAGCTGCTCCATATGTGCCGCAACGACACCTGTTTTTAAATCGTGAATACGCAATAGATTGTTTCGATAACAAATCGAATCTGCAGTTCCAAAACAATTCTCGGAATAGAAGAGTAGCTGCTCTGGTCGCATCTTGTATCCGATTGCATCGTTGATATACATATTCAAAGTCTTTTTAGATTTCGGAAGTTTTTGTCGAAGTTCAATACATTGTCGAGCAAAGTCGTGTAGTACAGTTCCTTTTTGCACTGCCAAAAACTTTAAATAGCTGTCAGCCAGTTTTCCTTCATCGTAATTAATCCAATGATATTTGCTGGCTCCGAGAAACGCGTGCTGACCTTCAAAGGTCGAATGCTTGTTCCAATTCATCCAATATTTCCTCCTTGTTCTCGGGATAAATAAATCTTGCGAATGACATACCGTCCATTTTTTCAAGATAATATGGCTGATTTGGTTGTCTATGAGCGGTAGAAAATGCTTTGCATTCTAAAGCCGCCCAATGATCCTGATATAATACAAGAAGATCCGGTATTCCCTGTATATAAGATGGATCAGTCTTTAATACCATACAACCTGGAAATCTCTGTTTAAGTTCTCGAATCAAACGAGATTGAAATCGACTTTCTAACATGTGGTTCTCCTTTTCAAAATTCATTTGGGGCCAGGTAAAAAGTACTGTCAAATGATTTTTAAAATATAGGACAAGAAAGGAGGTTACTGTTTATGAAAAGATAGCGATTAATAAAATCTGTTCCGGCCCCAAATGAAAAAAGAGAAAGTGGCCATTTTATCCCTTTCTCTTCATAACAGTCCATGTATTTTTCGCGTGGCAAAAATAAAAGAAAATGTAAAAAAAAAATAGAGCAGACACATCATCCGCTGATAACGAATAATGTCTGCTCTATAAAAATTTTAGTTAACTGATTTCAGCTAGTTTCTGGAGAACACGCGCCGACACTTCGGTATAATATTGTAATTCGGCCTGATTCATTTCGCCTTCCAGTTCGTTCATTTGATTTGTCATATTGGTATATTTACTCATATATGTTGCATAATCAGAAAGCATAGATGGAAGATCTTCATCGCTGGCTTCGGAATACTTTTTCATAAACTCGCAATATTCGTTTATAAACGCTTCATAACTATCCATAGCTTCTTTGAATTCAGGTCTGATTTCATTACTGGTCGCATTATCCGTTTCCGGAGCTTCAGTCGTCTCTGGAATTTCAGTAACCTCTGGAGATGGAGTTATGGTAGATTCCGCCTGATCGTTTAAATCTTCTTGTGGTTCGTCGATTCTGATAAACATTATGTCTCCGTCACGATGATTCAATGAAAGATGATAACCATTAATGTTATCGGCATAGTAATAGTCATCTCCAGCTCGATAATTTTCTGTGAAACCTTTTGTTTTACATTCATCGGCATAAGACTTAAAATCATCTGTCGTTGTCTCTGCTACATTAATAACGAAACCGTAAGAAGCTTCCCATTCGATATGTCCTATATTTGACTTTGGAACTGGCAGTAACGCAGCAATATCACTCGTTGGCCATGTAAACTCCGAATACTCCACCGATTCTGATACTACACTTGTTGATACGTCTGTAACTTCCTCCTCGCTACACGCCGTCAATCCTAATAGAAGAGCAGCCGTTACAAAAATCAATGTTTTCTTCATAATCGATCCTCCTTGTGATGGTTAATACTAGATTTATTATATCATACTACTTTTCGGTCGTAAAGCTGAAAGTGGACAATTGGTCACCCACTTACCCAACTTTTTTGTCATATTATTATATATAATAAAAAATTAAAAAAATAATAAAAATAAGATAAAAAGTGGGTTTTTGGGCGACCACTTAATGCCCACTTTTAGCCCAATTGTCCACTTATCACAAAATGCAAACAAATAGTTTGCAAAATGGCTATTTTTGACCTATTTTTATGGTGGACAATTGGACAGTTCTCGCCCAAGTTTTTTCAGAAAAATGGGCGAAACCCGGGCAATTGTCCACATTTTTCTGTCCATCATACATATATAAAAGTGGTCAAACCCAGAAAAGTTGGGCAAACGGACAAAAATTTTTCTAAAAATGGGCGAAGAATGCCCACTAGTCCACTTTGCTTTTTAGTCACTTTTTACCTCTCCATCTGCACAATAGAAGTTATCTGGACGATTTCTACAGAACTCTCGAGAACCTCTATGAGCACAGAATTTGCATCTGACCACTCTTGCCTGCGAAGGACATTTCTCATATCGTCTTTTAGCAGTTTTTAGAAGCTCTTTTCTTGTACACCATTCCAAATTGGAAAGAGCATTATTATATTTATCACCGTCTATATGTCTTACATCGAGACCGGTGTGGTCTCCATCATAAAAAGTTTCGGCAACCAGACGATGCACATAATATCTTTTCTTATCCATGTACACTCTTAAATATCCTTTTGGAGGATTTTCCGTTTGACTCAACAAATAATGTGTTTTTCTTTCTCGTACCTGACCGTAAATACTTACTTCATAATCAGGATGTCCTTTTACTACCGCCCATTCGTTAAACATCTAAAATATCTCCTTTCTCAAAACACTCCTCACCGCAAACAAAAAGCCCTCCTCCGAAGAGAAGAGCCAGCAGCATGAATGTTGCGTCCCCGCCATTAAACGGTACCGATAACGCCCCAAGAACAACACAAAGTAATCCTAACAGTTTATTTTTCTTCATTTGAATTATCCACCTTTCCATTACCCATCATAAGCATAAACGTAACATAAGCCCATACCACGGCATAAATATATTCCACTTTACTCAAGATCATCTTTCCGATAAGAAAGACTGTCCCGAGAATTAAAGCCATAGAAACATAATCCAACAAATATCCGTACTCGCCACCATACAGCCAGTTAATAATCAGAATAGCTCCCGCAATCATATAGAAGAGCGCAGCACAGAATTCACAAATTTTCGACTCTTTCATTTTCCGATCTCCTTAAACTCATCCTCGCAATCTTTCTTATCAATATACTCCTGACCGCCGGTTCCCAGGTCCAGAAGATATCCCCATCCAAGATCCTCTGATACCCGCACGCACGTTTTCAAAACCACGCCAGCAGCAATGGTATGTCTCCGCTCATAGATTTTTCCTTCCACCAAATTTAATTCTCCCATAACGCAACATCTCCTTTTTCTAAACTTTTCTTCACATTGATGACCCGCTGATTGGTGCTCCCTGCCCAGGGATAAGTAATATCTTTCAGCGCCTCTACAAACGGTCCGTCCACCACGACATCCAAAAATTCCATACCAGGAAACCACCAAATATCTTCCCATGAATAACCGGTATACAACCAAACAGTTTTTCCGGGAAGTTTTTCTTTGATCTCTTTCGAAAGCTTCAAAACATCCTCACGATTCGACGGATGAAGAGGATCCCCGCCCGAGAACGTAATACCCGAAATATAATCCGGATAAAGCTTCGAAAACAGCTCCGTCTTTGCATAAATATCAAACTCCAATCCATCTCTAGGATCCCATGTCAAAGGGTTCTGACAACCCGGACAATGATGCTCACAACCGGCGACCCAAAGCACCGTACGCAGTCCATCACCATTTAACATGTCGTCCGTCGTTATATTATGATATCTCATGATCTTATACACATCCTTTGAAAACGAAATTACTACGATCGACACATGAACTGCATGGATCTTCGTTCGGTAAACGGTCTTTGTTTAAACACATTTTACAAATTTTAGGTATCTCTACTATTGTCTGTTCTGAATAATCTTTATGGATATCATAAAACAAATCTAAAAACTTATTCATGCAGCACGAGCATACATCGAATCGATGATAAGTTTGGGAGTTCTCATTAACAAAATAAATACGATTTGCGTCGCTTATATCATCCGCATCACACTGAGTATTATAGGATAAATAAAATTCACCGCAAACATCACATTTCTTAGCATCCATAGTTTTCGTCCTCCTTGTAAAAAGTAAAAAGAAAAGGCCCTGTTGTCAGGACCATTCCTCTTTTAAATTAGTATACTTCATAACTTCCAGTTCTCTGTAACTCGTGAGCCGAAGTCTTCCGTATTGTGTCAATGAATTAAATCGCCTACTATCAGCAGAACGAACTAAAACAGATTCCCCCTCAATATAGGCAACCTGACAAAGTCGTCCTGCATCATGACCGCGAACAATTGTACACATATCGCCAACTTTAAGCTCCTGAAGTTCTTTCATAGTCATAAATACCGCTCCTTTCCATTAAAGGGAATGTTACTTAAGCGTATCTGCCCCAATCGGTTCTCCAACAGTACCGGCGCTTTCCCCCGAATCCGTAGCTTTGAAATACGCTCCTGGAATCTGAGGATACATAAATTCAAACATCAGATAATTCGCAGCATCGCATAAGTACTCAGCGTTTTTCGTATCCTGGTATTTCTCTATACAAAGCTGTGCGGTCTCTAAAGCTTTTACCAGACCATATTTGAAATTCACCTCTGCCGGTCCGTATTTATGATAGCTGACCTCAACGCGGTTCTGACGAAGCTGATCGAATCGGTCGCTGTATTCCGTCGGCATAGACATTCCAACACGACTCATTCCTCTTTCTCCTTTTCTTTCGATTTGTTTACGATGTGCTGATAAATGTTCTGGCACATATAGCGATTTTTACATACAATCGCAGATTCTCTGTTTATCTTTCCCATATTACAACAGTAGTAGTCCGTGTTTTCTAATTCTGGATCCATTTCCGGGCATCCATCACAATAAAATTCCATATCAATATGTATGCTCATAAATCATAAGACCCCCATTTCGCGTTTAATACTGCCAGAAGTAATACTACACAAGCTCCGAGCATCCAAAATGGCCAGAAAAGAATATAAAAGAAATCTATCAAGTGGACCGTTTTTCCTTCTCTAGACCAAATGGTTAATGAAAAACCGATAACAAGATATATCAACAGAAGAGTGAAGTTCATTCTTCTTCACCTCCCTGTGTCTTTTTCAGCTCCACTTCCATCCAAGAAACATTTTTGTCCCATATGACGAACAACTTGCCAGTATCCATATAAATACCATAAAACCCGTCAGCTTCTTGAATATCTTTTACGGAGTCCATACGAATATCCACGGTTGTTCCATCCATCATGTGAAAGACCAACCTGTCTGCTTTGCTTAAAAATGTTTCTAATGTACTCATATTATTCGTCCTCGCTTTCTTCGTATTCAGGGCGGTCATACGTGATTGTGATTCTCAACCCATCTGGCTGAGTTAAAGTTATAAAACCGCCCCGTTCCAAATTCTCGATTTCCTCGTTGCTTAACCAAACATCACACTTCATCTGATTCCGCCTTAGTATCCCTTGGGTTTCCAAAAATTTTCGATCATGATATCATAAGACTTTGCGCAATCCGGACACAACTCTTTGAAAAGATTATCTTTAGCATAGGGATATCTTCCGTCATAAACGCTTATCCAACCATCGGGTCTTGATTCATAAATAGGTTGTGTGGTATTTGGATTTAACAATTTTTCTTTCAACATAACAGATTTCCCACACCGATCACAAATCAAAATCTGAACATTTTTTCTCATTTCTTAGACTCTCCTTTCTCTTCGCATGTGTTATCCTCCTCATTGAAATGCTTTTCAAAATCACTCATATCGTTTTTCGCCAAATGGCGATATAAAGTATTGTAGTCCATTTTAAATAACCTAGCCCATTGCGCGATAGTTTTAGTTATTTCACGATAAGTTATTCTACGATTTAGACTAGTGTTATTACCTTGAGTTATGCGATCGGTCCATCTACAATTTTCCGGGTAGTAACCATCATCGTTATTTATTCTATCGATTGTCAAACCCGGTTTGTAGTTATTTTTAATAGCCCATTGATAAAAATTCTCAAAGTCATTCCATTCTTCGCATACCGTTATTCCTCTACCACCATAACGATAATATAATTTATCGTTTGAATTTTTTCAGCGTTGTAACATGCCAGACCAAGAGTGGTATAATGGAGTGCCGTACATTCTATGTGTCGTTTTCTCTTCCCTTGTTACCTCTTTTCGTTTACATCCGCATGAAGTTGTAAGCCCTCGTTTCAAATTAGTTCCATAGGCAACTGTCTCGTTTCCACAATCACATTTGCATACCCAGCGAGAATGACCATTTAAATCTGATTCAAAAGGGCTTATGACAGTTAGTTGTCCAAATCTTGTTCCTATAAAATTATCTCTTTTCATTCTCGTCTTCTCCTGTAATCAAATCGGAATATGGCAAATTCTTAATCCAATCATTGCAAAAGGTTTTCCATTCATCTAATTTATGATCTTTTCGAGATTTATAAATATTAGTCAAGGTTTCGTAGTTACACATAACAGTTCGTTTCTGGTTATAGCTACTCGGAAGAAGCTGAATCATCTGCCACCAATCGTCTTTTACGGTTCTAGGACTTTCTCCTTTCTTGGATGACAAATATAAATTTCTCGCTCCATTTAGATGGTCTATGATTTCTTTAAAGAATTCCAGTTCATCAGAATATAAGTGTTCGATAGAAAAATCCTCCAGCGTAAACTCCTTCGCCGCAATCTTATGCATGGTACTACACGAGTTCTCCACAGTCCCGACTTTGTAAGTCGAAAATTCTTTCCACCAGTAGAGAGGGGCAGTAATTGTAACCATAACCGGAAGCATTCTCATAAATTTACGATGATCTGTTCCGGCTGAACATAAACGTTTCAAAAGACTAAGATCGTTTGGGCCGATAATAAAATCATCAGGTTTAATTCCGTCGTAACAATTTCCATCCCCGTTGAAGTCAAACGGACACCGAACTTCGCTACAATGAAAGTCTCTACATTCAGCGCTATCACTCTTCTGCCATGAATTCATAGGGTTTCTGGCTCCCATAATAGCCGCTCTCCACTGTTCTGCCGACGGTGTTACTGTATTTTCAAATTTAATCATCATTTTCTCCTTTCAAATATCTATCTCTAACCACTCTTGTCCCGCATGTCGGACAGTCAGTTTCTAACCAATCTTCATCCCTCTGACTGAAATGTAGAATATACTCAACTGCTTCACACTCAAAGACGCATCCACAATTGGAACAAGTGAAACGTTTCGTGGTATCTGGTATTTTTCCTTTCTTAATGATCTTCATCATGATCCTCCTCTTCTGAAAATGGCGAACAATAATACGTGACAATACCTTTTGATACCATGCGCTCATACACTGCATCATCTAATTTACCTGACCAGCCAGGTGTCAATTTCTCAAGATCGATTCTAAATGCGATAATGGTTTCTCCGGAAGGCCAATAATAAAATAATACAAACAGCAGATTCGGAAATTCTTTGTCAACACGTTTGAAGAGTGCAAGATGGTACTTCTCGGCGATGTTTTTCAACCGTTCCATTACTTCTGTGTTTTCGAATTTAATCATTCCTATTTCTCCTTTTCTTTTAAATCTGTCAATACCTTGTCAAAACTGACCATCATATTGTTTCTTATTCTCCTTACAAAAAGAATACAGTCTTTGTCGAAATTCCGGCATTATCAAATTTCGTGTTATCTGGAATTTTTCCTTCTTTAATGACAATCATCGTCCGTCTCTCCTTTCTTTTCTCTCAATACGTTAATACAGTTTCTAATGGACGTCATACATTCCGGACAACAGTCGTACGGATCATGTTCACAATAGCTATTATTATAGAAGAAATTTAAAAACATAAATCCGTTGGTATTCTTTTCATCACGATTTGTATTGTATTGCTCATAAAGTTTTCCGCATATATCACATTTTTTTGCAGTAGCCATTCCTATTTCTCCTTTTCTTTTAAATCCGTCAATACATTTTCCCATACTATAACCGACATCGTGTCTTCTTCATAATTTGTACAGTCTATCGATTGATCGAAAATTTTATCGTAAAACATTTTTGGGTCTCCTAACCGACATCTCCCATAATCTGTAACAACCGGATAGTTAGCAGGAGGAACGTAATGAATACAAGTAGAACATTGACCGATTTGTTCTTTGTGTAATTCTAAAAGTTTTTCATAAGATCGAATTTCGTCTTCTATGGTGGGCTTAAATACCTTGTCAAAATTGACTATCATACTGTTTTTTATCCTCCTTGCAAAAGAATACAGTCCTTGTTGGGATTCCAGCATTATCAAGTTTTGTTTTTATTTTTTTAATTTCCTCATAATGCCAGCGTTCTTTTGGGCGCATTAACATATAAGAAATATCCCACGGAACGTTTTTTACATCCAATAATTCTCTGAGGATGACTGCAGTCGTGAGTCCGGTTTGACGCATACAACCGTATACAATGTAATATTTCTGCCAATAGAACAAACGAATACCGAGCGCCTCATCTATAGCATCAAATTTGTTATTCCATTCCGGATCGTAAATTCCGTTGAAGATCCAATCATATTTTTCATATATTTCTACAGCTTTTATAGCTTTTTCAAAAGCCTCTTTCGTTTTTGAATCCAAAACGGCATCTTTCCATGAATTTAAAATTTTGATTGTTTCCTGATTAGTTATCATTTTTATTTCTCCTTTCGCCAAATATCAATGATCGAATTCTTCTCCGATCTTCCCGTATGGTTTTCGAAACCATCGTTCGATCACTTTCGGATCCTGAGGTTCTTTTTCAATTTTGTCATAACGTGCAGCACGGTTAATCTCGATTGACTTTTTACGGGCCTGTTTTACTTTTGATTCATTATGTGAGTGGTTCATTTTCATCACCTCGATTCATAACAGATAAATAACACGTAAATAATGCAACAACAAAGGAACACCAGTCATTATTCGATTTCTGTATCTCTTCCTTAAGTCTTTTGTTCTCTTTTTCAAGATCTTCAATCCGTCGCTTGTTTTCCTCTTCACAAAACTCTTTCCATGTCTTGGCTTTCGACGAATTTTCGGGTTGCTTAAGAATGCAGCGGGAAATAAGTTCGCTGTTGTTCTTTTGAAGATGCAAAGTGATTACATCATTCAAGCGTTTATACTCGACTTCTTTAAGTTCTGCAATAACATCTTCAAGTGATTTGATTACATTAGACAGTTCCATGAATTCTCTCCTTTCATAAAAATAAAAAGAAAAGGCCCCGCGATCAGGACCTCTTCTCCTTTCTGAATTTGTTCTGGATACGTTCTTTTGCGCATCTTGCTTTTGTTGCAGCTGCTTCTCTGACCTCAGGAATCGACAGAATCGCACCAAGAGTTACTACTCCGGGGACGATTACCTGTCCAATCCATAATCTTGTTTCACGAGCTGCATCAATAGTTTTTCGCTTCATATTCCTTCACTCCTTTCATCAAAGAATATGTTTATTTTGCGTGTTATTCGTCGGAATCTCCCCTGTTTATCTGAAGCAATGCAAGTGAAAAAACACCGCACATAGCTCCGATAATAAAACAAATAATATTTCCAATCATTTCGATATCACTCCTTTCTGATAGACAATAATCTTCTGGTTTCTTTGTTGATAAACATGTAACGGATATCTGTTTCGAATCGGAAGCCATACTCTCTCCAGTTATATCCGTGGTTTTTAAGAATCTCCTTCTGATCCCTCGTTAGACGTTTCGGTTGCTTCATTTGCTCGATCCCCCAATCGTTCTTTCATCTGATTTAAAATATCAACTACCTTTTCACGCGTTGCTGGCGATAATCTTATAGTATTCTTGTGTGATTCCCACCAATCAAAGATTTCGAATAAGTTCCCAGATCTCCAAGAAAAACTCCACCAGTCGCAGATCATCTCAAGAATATAGTTGTCCGGAATATCCAGAGCATACGTTCCTTCCTCCGCTTCGTCATTCTGAAGAATCCAATACTGCCAATGATGCGGGTTATTATGAATATGATGCAGCCACGCGTAGTCAAAGTCTCTTTGTACCTGATAAGATCTGTTATTTCCATAAAAATATCGATCGTAGGCATCATATTCTTCCGGATCATTTTTCGAAGCATCGTGAACATAACAAATCTGTCGATACAGCGCAGTAATATCGTCGGAGGCATTTTTTACGATATGGTGAAGGTTGTCATAAAACCAACGAAACGCCTTCGCAACTGCTTCTTTGTGCTGAAACAAATAAAAATCATAATATGTACTCATTTCTTGTTCTCCTCATAATTGATCGGTTTGTGTGAATATTGATTCGACGGGTACGTCAGACATTCGTTGCAAGGTTCCTGAGTTGCTGGAAGATTGCAGTTCACACAAGTAGGGCAGTACTGATCAAAATAAACTTCTTTATCAATCGTTTCCATTGTTTAACTCCTCATTTAAAAGTCTGTGGTATGTGTTTGTACATATTGTTTCTGTAGAATATGTAATTTCGGGAATACCGACACGATCTCCCTGCGGAAAATCAATATGAATATAGAATCCCGAGATTCCCCGAACATCTTTTCGTACCATTTGTTCCGCAGTGTCGATCAGCTCCTGTCCGGCGTCTTTAATCTGCTGAACAAGATCGTCACGATAAGATCTTTTTACTTCTTTTGCCATAGTTTTATTCTCCTTTCATAAAAGCAAAACAAAGAGTCCCAATCGTTTCCGATTAAGACCCTTTGTCTTTTAAATACTTTATTAAGTTAATGTCTTATTTAATGTAACTTCTAAGCCGAATATCAGTAATATCTCTCAGTCGATTCCGTCTCCATTTATTTTCGAGTAATTTGACATCGTGTCTCGCCTGCAGTCTTCTCGATCTCAACCGATCATTGCATTCATTGGTTCCCTTACAATAGATTATCAACCATAATATTTGGTTATATAGCTGGTCCGAATCTATTGAACACAGAATATTATTAGAATGTAATAATACATCGTTTCGATCAAGATTACACTTCTGGCAAAGCCTGTCAATCTTATTCTCGTAATATAGGATATCCGCATCAGTCAATCTGATTTCTTCTTTCAATCTTCTGATATCTTTTTTGTAAGTTCCATACATAGTAACATCCTCCTTTTTGTATTCTTTTCATAAAGGAGAGTGTTTATTTCGCGTCTATTTTCTAATAAACTGCCCACAAAATCCGCAGTAATGGTCATACTCCGCTTTTGGGATTGGTGTTTCACAGTTCGGACAAAGACTATGGTCATCTGGATCTTTTGCGATTCGATATGATAACTCGCTGACTACCTCAGTGAAGAGTTCGGCGTTGACTCCACTATTTTCAATTTCTGAATCTCTTAATTTTTTCATAGCAGCAAGAATATCATTTGTTTTCTTATTTCTTTTTTCTAAATACTTTTTCATTATTTTCTCCTTTCATTTTTGTACGCTTTCGCGAATGCTCTATTCCTAACTAACGGTTTACCTTTGAATCTTCGTCTGTTATTTGGATAATAATAAAGATCCCGATATCGTAACAACTTATCCGATTCGAACATGAAATATCTATTGAAATGATTGAGTTTTGAAAATATCTTATCCATTGCAACAGAAGTATTATGAGTCATATCGCCAAATCCTTTTATCACTTTAATCAAATCATCTGTAACCGTTAATTCCATCCCGTAAAACTCCTTTTGATTCAATAATTACAACTGTATCTTCAAATTACGCCTTTTTCTAAAAGAATATACGTAACCGCAACGGCTAAGCCCAAACAAGTAAATATTAAAGATAAGAAAAACCCAATTCGGTCGTCATTGTCGTCGATCCAACTAATAAACAATGCAATGATAGTCGTTACGACGCTCAGAATTATCCAAATAACTATAGCCACACAAATCGTAGTCAGTTCCATCCCGTAAAACTCCTTTCATTAAATTTTTTCTTTTCTCGTAATGCACGGCTGATCGCTAAATCAATTCCGGATTTGCATTTGAGATGATAATAATAGAGATCCTTATATGGCGTGTTCAATCGATCGATTCGTCCGCAGGCTTGTTCCATGATTTTATAGCTATAATTCTGAGAGTAGAAGACGATCGTATCTGTTTTGATGCAATTCCAACCTTCCGCTCCGGCAGTGTATTGTACAAGATAGATCCATGCGTCGGAATCCGGAACCGGTTGATGCGAATGTCCATTCCATTCTGCAAGTTCCGTCGTCATTCCATAAAACAGATTTCTCAAAATATCAAGCTCATAATCGAAGTTGTAGAAGACAATCACTCTGGGATGTTGTTCTACGATTTCTAAAAGAGCAACCTGACGTGATTCATCAGAATTAACTAACCGTCTCCAGACATAACAAAGTTCTGCAGCATTCACAATTGGAGAGTCCGTGTAGGGATTCCATCGAAATTTTCCGATTTCTTTGTATTTCAGAATATCATACTTCACATACACATCCTCATGATGTGCGATCGTCTGTCGTTTGAAATCCATGTCTACCAGAATTTTGTTTCTCAACCGGATGAGTCTTCCCGTATTGATGTATCTATCAACTTTCGGAAATTTGCTGAATCGACTGTAAATGACATGTTCTCGATTGAATTCTGTGCGATTCTTATAAAACCCATTTGCTAGGAAGACCGGAATATAATCCATCCAGGTATCACCAGGTGTTGCAGAGAGTAGTATCCAATCGTTCTGTTTCGCAATTTTCAGAAACGATTTTACCCATGCACCGGAACCGACAACCCGTTGCTCATCAAAAATAAAAAATGCTCCTCGCACACCGACATACTTCTTTATGTTATTCCAACTATCAACAACAACTGGATGATTGGAATATAAATGAGTTTCTTTGTGCGTAGACATTAAAAACGGAAGCATTTCTTTCTCCCATTCGCAGTCATCACGTTTTCGGGCGGTTGTGATAATATAAAGATCTCTGGGTGGATCGTTCATAGGAATATAATCATATCCTTGCAAACTTTGAACGGATCCTCCTTCCTGTAGATAATAATATCCAAGTGCAGTGAGAGATTTACCGGATCCAACACCACCATTCAAAATACACCCGGTCTTCGTGTTACGAATAGCTTCAAGTTGATAGTCATAAAGCTGGATCATTTTCCGTTTCGAACTCCCTTAGCATAAGATATAGAAGATCAGATAGCACGTTTTCATCCATTACACGTTCCGATCCGATCATCTTGGATAATCTTCGCCTTTTATGTGAATCTTCTAAATCAATCACGACGTTATCGTCCATTGGGTGCCATGCACGAAACGTTAAATGATAACCACGTTTCATGATCAATAGAAGGCTATCCGATAGTTTCATACTTACCATCCTTTCGTAAAAGAGAAGAGTCCCAGTTACAAAGACCAGGACTCGTTCCTCACAAAACATCAATACTCATCCGGAAACAGGATTGTCGTTACACTGCGGTCAGCTTCTGTAATAATCCAGATTGTTGTATCGGTTCTAGGCTGCTTATACACAGCACGAATGCGCTCTCCGTTCTGGATTGCCCGATTATTTGCTTTCGCGTCTTCGTCACAGGTCTGTCCCCAGTCTCTGTGAACATATCTGCCAATCGATACCTGGACAAATACGCTGAAGCTACGATTTTCTTTCATCTTCTCGTCGACGCCTTTAGCAACAACAACCTGTCCCAAATCAAATTTCTTTCCAGTCATATTCCTATTTCTCCTTTCGGTTTACATATCAGATCTTCACGATGGACAAAATATCAGGTACTTCCTGAAATGTCTTTCGAATGGCACCGTTTAACGTATTTGACCTAGTAGACCAGCGTCTTCTTCTTCCTTTTTCGTCATCCGGCCAGCGCTTTACAGTGATAATAAATTTATATAAGTTCATAATTCTTCTCCTTTCAAATATCAGTCTTCGGTGTATAAGTTGTCGTATTTATCGGCGAACTCGTCTTCTTCGATAATCGCATACATGGTCTTCAGATATGCTTTAATGCCGCTCTTACCACCGATTTCCCAGATACGAGGACGGATTGTAAGATCCACAGATTTGATCTCCGCATAGTCCAGAGATTCTACGGTGTTTGCAGTCAGACGAGTTTTCTTCTTCTTAGTTACTGCAAACACGTTTGGCGGCATAACATCGAAGTTTACACGGACTGGAAGATAAGGTGTTGGCTCATAATCACTGTCTTCCTTTGGGTTTGTGTATTTGATGTTCCAACCGTCTTTGATCAACTTTTTTGCGAATTCCGGATCGTCAATGATAACGCAGAAATTCCGATCGCCTTTCCGGTTATAGGCGCTTTCTTCTCCCTTGAAATTACGATAAAGGATTCTCGCATTCTCGATTACTAAATCATTTGGTTTTTTGATAGTTGTACTCATGTTTTCATTTCTCCTTTTCTTTTTTTTTTAATATAAAAGAGAAGAGTCCCAGCATTTACTGAGATTCTTCTCTTCATTAAATATCATGCAAATTTTGCGTATTTAGTTAAATGGTAGCGTTTCGTCAAAGGGCATTTCATCGCCATATCCTTCGGGGATATTCATGAAATCTTGAGTCGCTGCTGTCGGTGGTTGGTCGGAAACAAACCACTCAAAGTCACAATATTTCGAAATAGTTGCGACCGCAGTGTTTACCAGATCGTTGTAAAATCCTCGATCGATCAAGTCTTCTTTTTGCAGCTGTCGAACCATTTCAGATTCCATCCAATAGAAACCTTTTGCACCTGTCGCAGAAGTATATTTCGATTCGCTGAAATATCCGTCTGTCTGCCGCACCAGAAGACCTCCTCCAGATCCTGGCTTCATCGGACAGAACTGACCAACTTTTCCGATAAAGTGATAATCATGGCCTTTGTCGACTTCCTCTTTCACTTCTTTCCAAGCACGCTCGAAGGAAGTATCAGAGAGCAAGCCTTTACGATACTGTGTTTCAAGTTTACCAAGTTCTTTCTCCCATTTGCTCACATCTGGTAACGATTCGTTCATATCCAAATACAAAGCCGTCTGGACCGAAAACGTTTCACAAAGATCTTCGAACAGAATATCTTCTTTGCTGAATAATGTCTTGAACACATAAGGAACCTGGAATTGTTTACCGGTTGCCGTCCACTTGCCGCCTTCTGCCTCGTTATCTCCAGGAATATAACCGTAAAGTTTTTTACATTCGTCCGCCTGTAAATATCTGGCAACATAAACTGCATCGTTTACTAAGCACATACGTTCATAGGTAGCCTCATGTTCGAACGTATATCCATATTTTTTCCCAAAATCCATAACAAACTGAATAATTTCAGGTGTTGCATTTGGAATTTTGATAGAATCTGTCTTAATATGAGCGACCTTGAATCCTTCCTCCTGAACGGCATGTTTCAAGTCGATCATAAACAACGCACCGCGTTTTGCAACGATATTATCTTTGTTACGTTTGTCGCGGAAAGGATTGTCGTAAGATGCTGTTGACTGACCGTAGACAGCATTAATCGCGGTTTTCAGTGCGTTTGCCAGATCCTTTGCGGTCAGTTCACCGCCAATGACTTTCTGAATATAAGGTTTCAGCTTACCATCAAGCATATGATCGACTTCGTCCCAGGCTTTATGTTTAATCGATACACGACCTTCTACAATATCACGAAATGCCTTTGTATACTTAATACCGAAGAGTACCTCCGCAATTGCGCTGTGAGGATGCATCGAAGCAATATCAAGCAACGCAACATTGACATGAAGACCTGGCTCTGCATAGACATAACCACCTTCTTTTGGATCTTCACCTCGATAACTGGATTTTCCAAACTCGAATTTGTAACCGGGAAAGTAGGGGAGTAGTGAACCTTCAGGACCGTGTGTCTGTGACATCATTTCCGGACAAGCTTCTGCTAAGAATTGATAAGTCTCTTCGTCCATGTCGTGTACGGGCTGAGACAAGTCACGATAATGAAAATGAATCTGAGGCTTTTTGTCATTGCCAAAGATGATACGCTGTGTCAGTGTGTTCGTCGTGTCATTAACCGTCATATCTGCCAAATCTGCCAGAATCTGACGAGCTGTCCAGTCCGCTTTCAGATATTCGTGTGCTGCTTCTGTAGCATCAATATCGTTCCCAAGGTATTCCTGTACTTTTGGCCACAATTTCTCAGGAACTGGCTTATCCCAGGGAAGTCCTAATTCCTGATGATGAATTCCCATCTTGATTTCGAGTTTCTTCAAACTCATTTTGTTCCCGGCCGAAGCATAATCATAAATATCCGTATAGGACAGATTATAAGCTTCTCCGAACATGGCGTCTCGGGAATGATTTTCGATGATACGACGAGAGATCTGATAAACCTCTTCCAGAGATTTCCCGATCATACGAGCGTAGAAGATATGGTTATCGTATCCTCTGCAGTTGAATCCGATCCATCGAAACTTATCCACGATGTCAGAAAGCTCTCTCGAAGTCGGATTGACGAGATAATGTTTTGGTTGATCTGGTCCGGGATTCTTATAACCGATCATTAACAGATTCGGAAAGCATTCAATATCAAAGAATGCAATCGGTTTTTCGTTATCAACAATCGGTGCGCTCGACTCATCGGAACAGAATTTCATGTTATTGACTACTCTTAAACAGTAATCTGAATTATGTGTACTGTTCATCGCGAACACTAAAACCTGCTGTTTCATGTCGGATACATCATAATGTAATCCGCTTTCGTAAGCATCGTCGAGTATTTTATTAATAAAGTCGATACTCGGTTTTGTGTATGGATGAATTTCTTTCTCCAGGTTCCGTTTAATCATCGTCCGGAGACCTTTTTCACTTTTGATGGATTCCTTATTTACCAATTTCCTATTTACTCCTTTCAATGGCAACCCTGATTTTATTGTAGAAATATCAAGGTTTACGCATTTACTTAATTTACGGCGAATGGAACTTTTTCCCGTGAAGACTTTCACTTCAATATGCTCATCAAATACACGACTTAATTCTTCCGGATCTCCGTCATAAATATAATGTAAATGAATTCCTTTCCCACTTTTACTTAATTCTGCATAGGTCGGCGGCCATTTCTTTGCTGCTTCCATATTCTTTTCCAGGCTTTTTTCTCCGTTTTCATCAGGAATATCAAAGTCGATCACAATATGATTTAATGGCACACGTACATAATGCAGTTTTGAAGTGTCAAGATCAGACAGCTTTGTCTTGCACAGATCCCAAGCGCTCATTGGATTGTCTGATTTGTCATACTCGACAGCATACTGGGCCGGACAATCAGCGCAGTTTTGGTCAAAGATAGATGGTTGTTCCTTAAAGTCTAGCCAGGTTGTTTCTGGTTCTTCTTCATCGTTTGTATCTGATTTTTTATTCATATCGATGATTTCCTGATTAAATTTCTGATAGAGAAAACCTTTGTAATAACTACGAATCCGTGATCCATCAGAATCTGTGAAACGTTCTTGGAACTCTTTAAAATAATTCTTCAGTTCTTCCTTGAAGTTTCTCTGGGATAACGGATAGGGAACACGAGCTTCTTCACAGTAATTCTTATACATTTCCCAAGACTCTTTCAGAGTTGTACTGTCTTCTCGTTTGAAAATGTGATAGTAGGAGACTACAAAGTTATAGAAATCATTCGTCGCTCCAAGCATTGCGGTAGGAATATAATTGTCGTATCGTCCTGGATTCTCGTTATAAAAATCAAGACAATGTTTCGCAATCGCTCCGAGTTCAAATTTGATCTGACCGGTAATCTGTTTGTATTCTTTAGACGGGAGTTTATTACCAGATGGTGTTACGTCAATTAATCGTCGGATTAAACCCGATTTTGCGTCTGTGATACGCACTGGTTTGTTTGTACCCATGATAAGAAACGAACGAAACCGATTCGTGTATGCTGACTTGAATTTTTCGTTGACTGTCATCTCTTCATGAGACACAAGACTGTTGATTCTGGTGTTGTCTTCAATTCGGGAAAGATCTCCATCGTGCTGAATGGCAATTAACGGATTTGATTTGAATGCTTCCAATGCGAAAGAATCATTACTTGATCCGAGCGCTTTTGCATCGAACGTGGAATAGTATCCTTCGAACAACTGCTGGATAACATTTAATATGGTTGATTTACCTGTTCCTGCAGCGCCATACAGCACCATGAATTTTTGAATTGTCTTGGAGTCGCCTGATATGATGCATCCGATCGCCCATTCAATTTTTGCTCGTTCATCGGGATCGTACAGTGTATTCATCAATTTGTCGTATGCGGAAATATCCCCATCGCATAACGGATAAGGCAGACGTTTCGTCGCATAATCTTCCCTGGTTGTTTGTCTGTTCGAAAATATCAAGTTATCGTCCAGAGAATGATAAGAGTCTCTCATCTGCATTTTGCAATATTTGTGCCAACGATCGATCATTCCAGATTCCGAATCCCACATGTGTAGGATTTTTAGATCAGAATTGATTCGAGATCGGTTTTCTTCCGCCCATTGCTCCACTTCGCGATCAATCAGCTGAATGACATCCTCTTCATCTGTCGACCAAAGACCCCGATCCGCTACCCAGATTGCATAAAAATCTCCGCCACGAATCATAAGGTCTTTGGATTTCTTTATGATAAAGTTCGGATATACCTCGACAACTCCTCGTTTTGTACTACGAGTTTTGATAATTAGAAAATCAAGCACATCATTTCGAGGCTCCTTTCTTTGCGTTTTTCTCAAACAGCGTACGAAGATGACTATCGATCGTCTCAAAACGCCATTCTTTCTCATTCAGGAACGTAAATATAAATTCCTGTTTATTCTTCTGACGAATACGAATGCTGTTTTTACCGTTGGGAAACCAACATTCAATGTGATTCCCTGCGTAATCCGGAAAATATAAAGCAAATCGTTTATATACATCGTTATGAATCATGTCAAACTCCTTTCTACAGATTTTCACTCAAATACCACATCATCTGATACCAGATCTCGACATTCCGTAGATCATGACGAGTTCTTCTGAGTTTAAACAGACCGCCGGTCCCGTCGGGTTTGTATTCCCGATTCAGGAAAATATCAAGACGATCTTCCACTTCAAAACTGTCATAGGATTCATCATCCATGCGATTTAATCCAAGATTGTTTATCATTGACCAAAACAGTTTTCTTGTTCGATCTCCGACATCCGGCTCGTCAACAATTTGTTCTTCGCAACGAAGAGATAAAGCAATCATCATTTCCAACACACTGCAATCTTTTACATCCAGAACATTGGCGATATCTGACATACGAATACGCTTTTCTCTGCCAAAACGATATCGAAGTTCAATACCGTCAGATGCTCGATTTTCATCCATTGGGATAACTGCGTAAAAATCCGTTCGGAAAAGGTGCAGCATGAGAAAACGATAACTGTGATCACGAACGAACGGTTTTACAAAACTGCATAACCACTCGAAGTATTTTCTTCTCATATTTTCGTCGGTCATGAGGTCTCCTTTCCGGAAGACTGTTTGCCGACAACAGACGCATAAGCTCTATGATCGACCAGAATCTCGTAATCACATTTCAGAGCTTCGTTACGAATGTAGGCGCAGTCGTCTTCCCATTCTCCAATTGCTTCTTCCCAATCATTGCCAACCGGAGACTCCGCAGGATCAATGACATCGTTATTTTCATCAGCCAGAACGCCGTCGGAGTAGCAATACAGAGTGATTTTGTCGTATTCATCGAATTCTCCAAATTCATCTGGAGCAATCGAGTAAGGTTCTGTGATGACATCGTCCGGCTCCTCGCTTGCGTATGATTTTGCAATATTGTGATAAGCGGTAAATTCCTTTTTCTCCTGCGTTTTTTCTTTCAGCTCTTCATCATGTTCCTGCTGTTTTGTTTCTTCTTTCTTACGAGTGCGATATGCATTTTTCACAGACTCAATCTCTTCCTCGCTTTTCTTCTCAAAATAAGATTTACAAAAATAAAAAGTCCCGGCACAGCCAAAAGCTGCACCGAGAACAAAACTAACAATTGTTTTTGTCATTTTTCTTCATCCTCGTCTTTCTTGATTGTCATGACCGTTATTTCTTTAATTTCAGTTTGTCCCAAACAACGCCATCTGCGTTGAATTCCAACATGGTTCCCGGATTTCCGTCTTCATCGTAAACAACTTCATCTGTCAAACCAAAGCTGATGAAGTTATCACCTTTCTCATTATTCTTCGAATATACCCATCCGATCATCTGACCGGCCTGCGTTCTCGGGATGGATAACATATCGTAAACGTCGTTCAGAGATACATACGTTCTGGCTACAAGAAGATCATTTGCATACCGTTCTGTAGCCCGGAGATGCATCATACGATAGTCAGCGTTTTCTTCCCACTGAGGATTCTCAACAACATTACCCTGCATGTCTTTTGTGTATTTACCAAAATATCTTACGAATGGATCTCCGTCGTTGTCATTATTTAGTCTGGTAATATCCTTTTTAATTTTCTTGGTTTTACCGGTTTCCGGATCCGTCTCGGTAGTCTCCATCTTGTCGTCTTTTGTTCCATACCGAAGTTCTCTGTCAACATCTTCGCCGAATCGTTTTGCCACGCGTTCCCGATATTCATTGAATCCAGCCAATGTCGTTGCGTATGCAGCACCAAGAGCAGCATTTCTCTGTCTCAGAATGTTATTGGACGCAAGGATGCAGGCAAGAGAAAACGCACCCATAACTACCGGAGGTCCGTATAATTTAACAAACGCAAGACCGGTTTCCGCATAAACCTTTACCAGTTTCTTTTCATCCGGCTGTGCAGACTCCATTTCTTCCTTCTCTGCAGCTTCTTCTGCCTCGGCATGAATATCATCGATCTTTTCCTTTGCTTCATCCAGAACATCGCCGACTTTTGTTGTATTCACACACGCCCAGATTGCACTGCCAACAATACCGATAACGCCAGTAACAATCAGAATTTCCGGACTGTGAACTTTTGCTTTGTATGTAACTTTCTGAAGATTTGTACATGCCTTTGCGATAAGTTTATTTTTCATAATTTGTTCTCCTTATAATATTCTTTATATTCTTGTTCTGTCGGAAACAGCATCCAACCATTCCCGATCCATCCTAAATATCCAAAATTTGTTGGATATCCTTTCACAACAATCACCTCAATTCAGAGCGATAGGTTTCGGAAGTCTTAACACGTATCCATCTGGAACACGAACTGCTTTTGCTCCGACAAGAGTTTCCCAACCATAGTTGCTTGCTGTGGTATTTTCGATTTCCACATCCGCGAGATCATAAAGGTCCGCAACACTTGCTGTATCGTACGTCTCGATAATATCCTGTAAAGCGTCCAGAACCATCTCTGCATCTCCACGGGTTTCGAAGAGGAGATTATCAAAGTCATAAATGCTTCGGTCTCTTCTGGCACGATGCTCTGTTTTTCTGTCGTCGGCATCGTTACGATACCAATAACTTGCATAAGATATTCGTTCACCTTCAGATCGTCTGCGACTTCCACGTTCCCCATACAAAACCATATCGACTCCATCAGAAATGATTTTCTTTGCCGCTGGAACGACGATTTCCGTAAAAATACGATCCCGAACGTTTCGAAGATCTTCTGGAATAAATACTTCTGCGATCTTTTGCATCTCGCTTTTCTTTTTTACTTTTGCTTTTCCGGATATGACTTTCTCAATCACTGGTTTTTTAGTTTTGGATTCCTTCTCTTCTTTCGATTTGAAGGAATTTGATCTGTACTCTTCCAAAATATCACTCCTTTCGCTTCCCATTGGTGAACACGACATTTGACACACGATCCGCTACATAATTCGCCACGCCTTCACGAATCTGATCTGTTTCGATTGCAAACTTTACGATTTTATAGCCTGTAAATATCATTCCGGCTGTAAAACCTGTTACAAACACCATTGCAGCTGCTGCTTTTTTCATCTTTTCTCCTTTCTAAAAAGAAAAGAGGAAAAGTCCCTGCGATAGGGACCTCGCCTCTTGTTTCGAACCTTATTCAGCATCTTTCAGATCTTCCGGTTCAACATCCTCATCCACATCCTCCGTGGACATATCCTGCTCATGTTTTTCTCTCACGATTTTTGCCTTGCAGCGACAGGACTTCGGTTTCTTGCGTGCTGCAAGAGGCTCGATTACGAACTTGTGCAATAATACACCAGCCAGTAATGCTCCGCCAATTACAACCGCCGTACCAAGTCCGCCACCAGACTCTTCTTCGCGTTCGATAACTTCAGCGTTCAGTTCCTCGTTTTCTGTTGCTCTGATTTCGTTGTTTTCCATAATTGTTATCTCCTTTCGATTGTTAAATGGTTCTTTTCATTAAAGTTCATGTATTTTTCGCGGAGTTATCGTAAAGTTTCGTATCCGGATCTTGGTTCTATGTCGTAATTGATTACGAGACATGGTGTTCCGTCGGGTGTGAGCTGAGAACTAAAGCGAATATCGACCCATCCCCAATCTACATTCCAACCGATGTCTTCATAAATGCTTCCATGCTTCAATCCAAGCTCGTCATAGAAATCACCGAGTGATACATACAGCTCGTCCCGTAACCGTCGGTTAATATATTGTTCAGCTTTACGGATCGCGTCGGCGCTAGACTTGAAATATCTTTCCAAAGCCGGATCGTAACACAGGGTATCTCCTTTATCTGTAATAATAATATCTTCCTTTTTTGGTGGATTCTTTTTGATACGCTCTTTATCAACTTCATCGCGAATTGACTGTTCTTTCTTTTCGCCTACGGTCTCAATCACTTTTTCCTTATATTCTTTGAAAGCGGTCTGCGTCATGCCGTACGCCGTTGCGAGCGCTGCATTCCGTTTCATATGAATAGAACTTGCTCCGATGATGCATGCTGCAGAGACAAGTCCTGATGCGGCCGCGGGTGCATAACATTTCCACACAGCCTTTACGGTTTCTGTCTTTGTGAGAGTTTCTTTTTCTTCCTCTTTTTTCACTTTCTCGATTTCTTTTTCTGCTTCTGGAGTTGCTTTCACAGCCAGAACAACAGTAATAACCATACCCGCCAAACCTAATCCTGTAAGGATTTCCGGACTGTGTTTTTTCAAAGATCTTGACATAGATCTGCCAAAACGATTGATGTTGTTATTTACAACTCTTAAATTGAACATTATAATTTTCTCCTTTTACTTGAAATTACATGTAATTAATTGATCGATCAAATATTCCGTAGTGTCTTTTGCTACAGAAAATATAAAACTGTTTTTCTTGTTTAAACATGCATAGTCATCCATTTTATCTCGGAATCTTTCCAGAACAAACAAAGGCGGCAAATTTTTGTTTTTGGATAATTCCACCAACAATTCTTTTGCCGCCCAGATGCTATACGATTCATATTGAAACTCTTTCTTCTGCCAAGGAGTATATACGTGATCTGAAAATTCGTAAATATAATCTTTGACGATGTCAATTGCTAAATCATTTGACGACATACCACGTCCTTCCTTTCATTAAGTGTAAAATAGAAGAGACCTTGTTAGATCTCTTCGGTTTTCTGCTTGTCCATAGCTCTTGCAACTTCATCTTTAATCTCGGCTTTCATTTCCTGTTCGTCTACCCAATCGGATAAGAGCGTTGCTCCAAATCCGATCACGGTGACCACCATTCCGAAAACCTTTAATAAATTTCTGTTCATATAAAGCTACCTCCTTTCTTCATAATACACTTTGTACGTTTTGCGGATCAAAAATCAGCATGTGGTGGAAATGGCATATAGATTAAATAATATGACGGACAGTCCGGATCACAAGGTTCTTCACAAAGCTGATGTTCGAAATCAACCCATTGATAACCATATTCCGCCTCTCCTTGACAAAGATTCCATCCGACGCTTCCACCATAGTCAGTAGGCTTTAATCCGAGAAAATCATAGAATTCGTTCAACGAAGCATACCCTCGAAGAGCGAGATTCCGGTTGAAATGATATTCAGCATCTGCCACCTCGATCATAGTTCGGAAGAAGAATCGATTGGAAATCTCATCAAAGAAAATTAAGATATCCTCGTTTTCTGGTTTTGGAATATCCACGAGATCAAAATACTCCCTCGACATTGCTTCTCGGATTTCTTTATCTTTTTCCTCACCAAGAATTTCTTTGACTTTCTTTCTGTATTCCTTAAAAGATCGATCCAGAACTGCATACGCGCTCGTTAAAGATGCTTGCGATCTAGCATTTAGCACACTTGCTCCGATAATACATCCGATCGTAGCTGTACCCATTAATATAGAAGGAACATATTCTTTTGCATAGATTTTGACCGTTTCTTCCAGAGAAAGTTCTTTATCAAAGGTCTGTTCAACGGCTTTTTTCGTTGAGAGAGCAGTCAGAACGGATGTTCCGACCACTCCGAATGACGCTACGACACTCAATAAAGTGGATTTAGATCGAAATCGCATAATTCTTCACTCCTTTTCCGAACCGCTTCGTCCAAAATTTTCTTCATGTTTTGAATATCTTCTCGATATGATTCTCCGATTCCCCGGATATTCATAATCTGTTCTTCTGAAGTGGCATATAGATCATTTACAGATTTTATCCCGCCTCGAAGCAGAGCATTTGCGAGACAATTCGAATACTTAGAGTCCATAATACTATGGCAAAACCGACGTAATACTTCCTGTTCGGTTTCGATCGCTGTCGGATAGTAAGGAATTTTAACGCTTCTCAATGCAGCTTTTATAAGCATTTCTTTTGAAGTATAATCCACCTGAGATTTCATATTATCCATATTTACGCACCCTCTCTTTCTGGCAAATTCGCGATTTTCAAAGCAAGTTTGTATGCTTTTCTTCTGTTTTCATCCGAATATCCATGTAACGATGCGAGTTCTGTATACTCCCCGTATTTATCACAGCAATATCCAGTGGAACCGCTCCATATAACCGGACAATAACGGCAAATATCATAGTACGTATCATTGCTTGTATTGTATGCGTATTCGCAACAAAAACAATAGGTGCGAATATCTTTATATTTTCGACCTTTGTAATTGAGCAAGTAGTGACGTTTCAAATCCACGATTAGAGACTTCCAATCGTAACGTGATACTACTGCAGGACAGTCCTCTTTGTTTTTAATAGCATCTGCAATCCAGTTCCACATTTTCCGATGTTCCTCGATGGCTTGTTTCTTCGTTAATTCCATATTCCTATTTCTCCTTTCATAAAAAGCAAAAGAAAAAGAGTCCCCATTAGGACTCCCCCGTGAAACTTTCCAAAAGTTTCGAAAGTTCTTCTTTGGACATACGCACCTCCAAATTAATTTTTGCAGAGATTACATCATCGGTAATATTCTGTACGCCGAGTTCATTCAACTGGACTTTTACATCGCGTCCGGTTTTCTTTCTCAGCAGTCTTTCGATCACCTTTCCGATCAATCCCGTCATAAATTTTGATTCGATTTTCATAATATCCATAACCCTTTCTCCTTTCGTTTATGTTGTTTCATTAAAGAGCATGAACGTTTTGTGAAACAGAAGAGTCCATGTTTCAGGACTCCTCCTCCGACATTAAGTCTGTCATAAGTTCATCAAAATCTTCACAATTTCCAGTTTTTATCCAGGTGATTTCATTCAAGAATCCGGTTTTTACTCCTGTAATGAACCAGTTTAGAAGTTCCATAAAATCGAGTTCGTATCTAATAGCATTATACGCTATATAACATATAACAGCTATTAGAGCGACAAGTCTTAATGGTAACGTTAATACATAATACATTACTTCGCATAAACCTCTAAATAAAATACCTTTCATAATCTTTCTCCTTTCGTTGTAAAAAGTTTTTGTTTTCATTAAAGTAGGTGTAGAATTAGCGCAAAAATAAAAGAGTCCATGTTTCAGGACTCTTCCGAATTTCGAGTAAATCCGATAATCTTTTTGTTTTCTTTGTTCTGGTTTGTTGGTTTTCTATTTTTAAGGACTTTATCTACAGATTTTTCAAATGATAATCCGTCGTTTTGCATAACATCGAGAATATCGTTTCCCAAGTCTACAGCTCTATCAACGAATTGCACCGTAAAATTAAAGATAAATTTCCCAATAGAAAATCCAATCCCCAATATAATCGCGTTTTTAAGTTTCATAGTATTCACTCCTTTCTTTTCATTATATAAAATGTAAGATTAGCGCAAAAATAAAAGAAAAAGAAGAGAGTCATCGATCTGACTCTCAATTTGTGTCTCGTATTCCTGTTTGTTTTCCTCGATCTCGTTTGTTCCGTAATACATACCGATAGCAAAACCTACAACTAACAATAACACAACTAATAATTTTTCTTTCATCTTCGCTCTCTCCTTTTCAGTGTTTGTTATTTCTTTCATTAAGGAACATGTGTTTTTCGCGCAAAAAGAAAGAGTCCGTGTTTCAGGACTCGATCTTTACAGCGTCAATCTTTACCATAGTATTAAATATGCCAACGTTCGTTTTCATTTTCAACGTCCATGCGCGTTTCGTTAATTCCTGCATCATTGCCAAATATCTGTTATAAGGCAGACGTAACTCCAGCAGACAAGACGAATCGTCGTATTCATAATATTTATAAGAACAACGATCCAATCCTACTGCTCCCAGTACTTCGTTCATAATACCATATTGTTCAATGTTGTCCATTAGAATTACCATCGCTACAGATGTGTCGAAATAATCTCTTATTTTACTTGTTAACATAATATTTCTCCTTTCATCGTTAGGTATACATTGTTTTCATAAAATAATATGCAAAATACGCGAAATAAAAAGAAAAAGAGCGTGTGCGAGACACGCCCCATTTCTCTTCAGACTCTTATTTTTTCGGTTTGAAAAACTTGATCAAATGTTTGAAAGTAGGACTCGTGTAAGTACCCGTTTCTTCGAATTTGAATCCTGTCCACAACCAGATTCCGTAGAACGCCAACGGCACCAGAAGTTCCGCACCGGCAATACCGATTTTTACCCATCGGTCGATTCTGGATTCTTCAAGTTGAATGTCGCTCGTTTCGTTTTCTTTACGAACTTTTTCCCACTCGATATCACCTTTGTCTTCCTCCAGTTTCAATCGATACAGTCGATTCAGTTCTTCGCTCAACCGCTCTCGTTCTTTTTCATCCAGATTGTCGTCGTTCAATTTCATAAAAATATCAAGTATTCTCGACTCCAATTCTTTCCTGATTTCATCTTCCATTTTTCGTTCTCCTTTCTATTTATCAGTCTTCATAAGAGTCATTGTTTTTCTGGCGTGTGTATTTATCGACAATCAAAGTGATAGCATCTCCGTCTTCTAAAAAATTAAGGTCACGGGTAAATTATGCAAAAATAACAGTTGATTCAGTTCTTCACTCAACCGCTCTCGTTCTTTTTCATCCAGATTTAGATTGTCGTTGTTTAATTTCGTAAAAATATCAAGCATTCTCAACTCCAATTCTTTCCTGATTTCATCTTCCATTTTTCGTTCTCCTTTCTATTTATC